>Ga0156084_133_pt3 | contig 26521 bp, 22 predicted proteins | sample RifCSPlowO2_02_FD_107737 | JGI IMG/M metagenome (GOLD analysis project Ga0156084, IMG submission 107737) | Betaproteobacteria bacterium RIFCSPLOWO2_02_FULL_66_14
GTGACGCGAGATTGATCACTCTCTTGGCCGGGATCGGTTCGAACGGATTGGCAGGATGGATCCCCTTCTCCAGGTATTCGCGCAATTCGGCCAACGCCTTGTCCAGCCGTTGGCCTTCGAGAACATGCGGCGCATGGAAGATGGCGCGCTGAATCAGCTGACACTGCACGGCGCGCGCGCGGTTGTCCTTCGCCGTGGAAGGTTCGTACTGCGGGTTTCCCTTCTCGGGATACACCCGGCTGCAGCCGACCTGCTCAGCGCCGGGGGGAAGCCATGGTATCGGCCGGAACGCGGCGCCGGCAAAAATCAATTGCTGTCCGTCCGAGAGTTCTTGGGGAGCGCGATCGAAAATTATCCTGCTCCCAGCCTCAAGACCCCGAAGTGTCCCGTTCCCCTGGGCGGTCGCGGCATAGGAAGCGTAGAGCTTCAGGAACGCGGCGCGCCCGCCCTGCTTCGCGAGCATGGTGTGCAGCCGGCACGAAGCTCCGATCTCGAGGCCCTTACGCCAGGCTTTGCTAAAAAAAGAGCTCTCCTTACCCCAAGCGGGCTGCATCAAGCCGCGCGCAAGCTGCATGGACAAGGTCGATCCGCCGGCACCGGGATTTACGATCCAGCGCTTAAGGCTGGCCGGGATATCGAGCCCGCAGATGTTGTGCCATCCACCAGCGAAGTAGTTCTTGTTTTCCATGTCGATGAGAGCCCGCAGGTACGGATCCGGGACGTCGCCCTGAAGCGGAACGAACGCGTATTCCCTGGCCTCGTCGAGCGAGAGTGTGTTTTGCCCGAGCCCCACGCTTCCGATCAAAGTATTGTCACGCCCGAAGATCGGGGAATGCGTGCGCTCGGCGATGCGCTGCTCCCACTTCGCTTCGTCGTTCTCCATGTAGCCTTTCGTGATGGCGGTCGCCGCCAGCGCGGCACCGGCCCCAGAAATCAGGCTGGCGGCAATTGCGGCCCGCCGGTACGTTGCGCGACTCGCCGTTGGCCTTGGGATTGCCACGGCAGCACTCGCGGAGCCGCGCGCGGCAGCCGGAGGCATGGAGGAAACCGCGGCAACTGGACGGTGAGGTTGCGCTTGGACTTCCTCGTAGGCTCCACCAAGCCCAACAGGACGAATACCGAACGGATTGCGTTGCGGGCGCATCGCCTGCTCCCACCGCAGTTGCGCTTTGCGGTCGCGCCGCCTGAGTGCAAGATCGCCGGCAGTGAGCGTAATCGTGCTCATTGTTCGACCTCTATGCCGAGCTTTAAGAACCGGGCGACTTGCGCTTTCTTCTGTCTGAGCTTTTCGGCGAGGCCGTACGCCCATGGACGGCTCCTCACGCCCAGGTTCACCTGCCAGCGCGTCATCGTCTGAAGGTGCTTGTGGTCCTGAAGCCACCGCGTGCTGAGGGACAGGGCGTTCATTCGCATTGCCCCTCGGGCCTCAGGAAGTGATCGTGCATGACCACGCAGGCAGCAGCGGCGGAAGTCTCCCCCTGGCGCGCGGCCAAAATACAGAAGTTGAAGAGCGCGATGGCCCTAGGCCGATCGCGGTCGCCGACCGCGCTGCGAAACGACTTGAGCAGCACGGATCCGAGGTCCTGATCGGCCAGGCCGCTGTCGCCGGACTCCATTAGTCGAAGTCCCGAGCCATGTCGGCGCCGTCGTGGACCGTGATCAGCGCCTCGCCATCAAGGATCAGGCAGCATCGGGACACCAACACCACCGCCTTGTCGTCTAAGCCCAACCAACCCAGCAACCGCGCCTTGGTGGGCGAGACAAATACGGCTTTGCGGCCCTCGCGCGCAGGCTTTTCCACGTCGGCGTGCCTCGCGACAAACCGGACAACGGACGTCGGAAATCCGCGCGCGTAGGCTTGCTTGGTGGCGTGAAGCGACAGAATCTTGACTTGCGCCATTTTGCACCCCCTCGTTGGTTGGCTTGGGGTTGCCATTAGAGGATGTGTGAATTGGCGTGTCGTGTGCCGGAAAGCTGACCAGGTTCTTCATTTTTCGAGCACGCAAGTGCACAACCCCAATCCAGGGGTTCGCTGGCTCGGGACTACGTCATTTCAGGGGTGGCGGAAATTTGGAGGAGGGGAATTTCGGTCCGCTTTGAGCGTCCGAGGGGCTCTGAGAACATAGCGGCTGATCGTTCTGGAGGCCCCTATGAACACCCGATACCTAATACTGGCCGCGAGCCTTGCAGCCCTGAACCTTGCCCTCGGAAAGGTGGCAGCGACTCTGAGCCTGCCGGTCTACCTCGATACGATCGGCACAATCATCGCCGCAGTGATGATGCCTTGGCGCTACGCCGTGTGCGTAGGTGTCGGAACCTCGCTACTGGCGGGCATCATCATCAATCCTGTTTACCCGTTCTACGCCGGGAATCAGTTTCTGATAGCAACCCTCGCCTACGTGTTCGTGCGCTTTCGCATGTTTACGGCGTGGTGGAAAGCAGCCCTTTGTGGGGCCTGCCTCGCGCTTGCCGCGGCGATCGCCGCTGCGCCAGTGACAGTGCTGCTGTTCGGTGGGGTGACTCTGTCTGGGACCACGGCGATCAATGCCGTGCTGATGGCGGCGGGCAACAACATATGGAAGGCGGTCCTCACTGGTTCGTTAGTCATCGAATCCATCGACAAGATTGCCGCGTGCCTGATCGCGTGGATTGTCCTCGATCGCTTGCCCAAGGAAATGCTGAACGCGCCCAAGACAGCCGACGATGCGACCTGAGTCGATGAGTCACATCGTCGGATTGTCGAGAGCGGAAGATTTTTCACCCAAGCTGTGCTTATGCTTTACGGTCGCCGCGCTGGTGCCCGCCTGTATTCCCGCTTCGACAGCAGTGCTCATGGGCGCCTATCTAGCTGTCGGCGTCCTTGCGGCGGTTCGAGAGCAAGGAATCTCAGTCTTTCGCCTGAGCGCCGTTTGGGCCGCGCCTCTTGCAATTCCACTGTTCGTGGTCCATGGGGTGATCAATCCAGGGTTCTCAACCAGCGCCGACCTCTCGATTCCCATTCGGCCTGAGGGAGTAGAGTTTGCGCTAACGCTGACGCTCAAGCTGGCGCTCTTTACTCTGGGGATAGCAGTCTGGCGAACTGTGACCCGCGATCGAACGTTCGACGCTCTCATTTCGTCGGGTCTGCTACCGCAACCACTGGTCGTGGTGGTGACGCAGAGCATCGCGCTCACCCAGCTCCTTGAAAAACGTGCGAAGGCGATCCTGCTCGCGCAGCAAGCGCGGGGAATACCCGTGAGGAAGAACTTTGCGCGAAAGGTCGTCTCCCTTCCAGCGCTTGTGGTTCCCATGGTCGTTCACACGCTGATCGAAGCCGATGTGCGAGCCTCCGCGTTGATAAGCCGCGGATTGGGCAGTGGCCCGATCTATCCAACGCGGATAGAGCCACCCTTGCCGCTGAAGGACCAGGTCCTAGTCTGTATGCTCGTCGTGATCGATGGCGCCGCGCTTGCGCTATGGGCTCTGGGATGAAAGGCATTGCCCTTGCGAGTTGAATTTGCCGTTGGGTGTGATCCCACAGTGTCGTCAAGCACTCGAGTTTCGATCAATGGGCCTCAAAATGTTATGGTCTTGGGCCGGGGGGCCAGCGGCAAGACGGCGCTCGGCGTGGCTATCGCCGGGCTCGGGCACCAAGAACGCGGAAAGGCCTGGTTCGATGGGACCGACGTTGTTGACATCCCGCCACGGCGCAGGGCGCGATTAATCGGGTATGTACCCACGAATGTCTCAGCACTCTTCAGCGGACTGCGTTCCACCGTAGAAGGTGAGCTCGATCTCTCATTGGATCTTCTGGAAATCACGGGGCCTGACCGAGAAGAGGCTAAATCGGAAGTCGTGGACGCCCTCGATCTGCGGAAGATCCTGCATCGAGATCCATTCTCACTGTCGGGCGGGGAGCGAGTGCGCGCCGGGGTTGCCATGGTTCTGGTGAAAAGCCCGACGCTCATCATTCTTGATCAGGTATTCGATTCCCTTTCAGAGAAGGCGCGGTGGCACTTGCGAGGTGTGCTGAAGGAGTACACCCGCAGAGGCGGAGCCGTTGTCGAGATGCACGCTTACGCGCCGCCATGGGGCGCGGATACGGACCAGTGCATCGTCCTCGGTCCATCTCGACCGCTGCTCGGTTCCTATGGAGACCTCGTGGCTGGCCTAGATCCCTTTCTTCTTGACGATTATCGTTGGGAAACACGCGCCCCAAGGCTTGACACCCATCGCGCCCGCCCGACGACGTGCGACACTCAACTGCATGCTGCCCAGACCACTTTCACCTATGGCGTTGGACGGTTTGAACTTGGGCCCGTAAATCTCGATACGCAGTGCGGGGAGGCGATTGCCATAGTCGGACCGAATGGAGCGGGGAAGACCACGCTCCTGATGACCTTGGGAGCGCTTCTGCTGCCTCACGGCGGCTCCATCGCTGTGACCAGTAGAGGAGCAATAGCTTTGGCACCTCAGGATAGCCGCGAAGGTTACCAATGGGCCAGCAAGGTCCTTTATGCCTTTCAGGAGCCCGATGACCAGATCTATTGCAAAAGTGTCGCGCAGGAATTGCAGGAAACGGCACGCTGGATCGGAGCTGCAGATCCTGCATGGGCGCAAGCTATCGTCGAGTCGTTGGGTCTACAAGACGTGTTGGAGGCATCTCCGATGAATCTTCCGCGTCCCGTTCGCCGGTTGGTCTGCATCGGCTCGGTGTTGATCGCCAAGCCTCCGATCGCACTGCTTGACGAGCCCACGACACGACTGGATCGAGCGCAGCGGGTTCGCGTGAAGGAAGCGCTTCGAATGTACTTGGAGCAGGGAGGTACCTGCCTCTTTGTTTCTCACGATCCGGGATTCGTAAGGGAACTAGCGACGCGCACTCTCCATATGGCCGATGGCAGGATCGTGCAGGACGAGCGGTAGTGTCCAACAGCGACCTTCGCGCCCCCACTCGTGCTGGCTATGGGATGGAGATCAGCTCGGTTCGCCTAGATGAGCTCGATCTGTGTTTCCTGTTGCGGATCAAGCAGTGGGGAAGGAGCGGTCAACGTCCGCACATGCTGGAGATTGGATGCGGCTCGGGGGCGTTGGCCCGCGAGGCGGCACGGACCGGGGCTGCAGTCACGGCGATCGACGCTGTGCAAGTGCCTACACATCCTGATGACGCGGCCAACGGTATCCGCTTCTTCACGGCTAGCGCACCGGTGTTTCATGAAGCTCTCGATGAAAGTCGATTTGACTTCCTTGTTAGCCAGCGGACGTTGCATTACTTGACTCAGCAGGAGTGTGCGGCAACGCTGCAGTGGTTCCGCCGGCACGTTAGAGTGATGGCCTGGACATTTTTGGGCGTATCCGGACTCTCGTCGGAACTGAGCGACGGCTACGCTGACTCGGATACGCCGGTCGCGCACCGATGGGGGCCGCTATCGGCAGCCATGGCCGCAAAGCACCACATTCATCGGAATGTCTGCCTTTACTCTTCGAATGAACTCACTCAGCTTGTGGCCGATTGCGGCTTCCAGGTTGAGGACTGCTGGCTTTCTCCTTTCGGCAACATCAAGCTGATCGCGAGGACGATATGAAGAAGAACGAGACTCAAGCCCGCCGGACACATGGAGAAGAAGATGTCAGCGTTCTTCGCGGCGATTTTTGCGACCCCGAGATCGCAAGGTTATGGTTGCATAGCACCGGTGAATACGGAGAGTTTTTCCGTACTCGGATCATCAATCCAATGGTGGCCGGAATTTTGGAACATCTTGTCGCCGATAATCCCTCGATAACTCGTCTCTCGCGAGAGCCGGTTCTTCTGGACGCGCTTGCCACGTGCGCCGACGGTTCGTGGAACGGCGCTAATGCGAGCAAAGACGCCGTAGCTGCGTGGCATGCGAAGTGGCCGGGGAACGGCAAATCTGCGATCAAGATCATCGACCTGGGATGCGGTGAGGGATATCGCGGTCGTTGGCTGGCGCGCAAAGCCTTTCAATATCGGGGCGTCGACTACTCCAAGACGTTGATTGAGTCAGCGTTGAAACGGGCTAGGAAAGTCAAGTGCCCTGTCTCGCCCATGTTCGAGGTTTTGGACCTCTCGCTAGATGGCGTTGCCGATCTGCTCAGACCGCTAGCGCAGGCCCCAGTGCAGCTCTTCATCGCCGTGACTTTGCTCGACCATCTCGATGATGAAGCTGTTAAGCGATTGCTTTCTTCGCTATCGCAGCTTGGCGGCGAGGCAGAGCGAAGCTATCTCTTCGTCGCCACATGCAACCCTCACTACTACTGCGCGTTGGCGAACCTCGATGATGGGCAACTGGCGCATGCCCCCATTGAATCATTATGCGAGAGGGGACGGAAAAAAGTCGAAGTAACGATCTACAAACGCTCCCGATCTTATTACCGCGATCTATTTCACAGAGTTCGGCTGTTGGTGCTCGAGCAAGCGACTCCAGTACCTAGAGAGAGCCCGACAAAAGGCATGCCCGACTTTGATCATGGTACCGGGCCGTTTCACTGCTGGCTGATCCAGTTGCATGGCAGGCAGTGGCGAGACATTGACTTGGACAAGGCCATCAATTCCCTGCCGGATGGCAAGGTCGGAAAGAGGATCCTGAGTGAACTCGGCAACTGCAATGTCAAACATCTTCGTGTCGTAGATACAACGAAGGACGAGCCGATCGTTGCCGCCGGCAACCTCGGGGGCGATTTATTGGTCTTAATCAACGGACACTGTCACTTGGCCACGGGGGACCAAGGCCTGCCGCGTCTTCCGTTTCTTGCGGGCGATCTTTTTGGAGATCTCGAACTAAACGCGGGTTCTCATCGAGCGGAGCCGATTCGTTACCGGCGTTCTATCATCGCGGGCGAGAGTTGCGTGGTGGCCGTGATTCCTCAAGAGCTTACTAAGAAGGTACTACTCGGGACTTCGCTCGAGTCGGAATTGCTTAGCATGCTACGGTCCCGTCTCCAATCCCAAGTCTGGCTAATGGACGCTAAGTCTGGTGAGTTCGGACTTCACGGGAAGCTTCGGAAAAGCAGAAAGTTTCTTATGCTGGACCGCCTCACCCAAGTTAGCGATTCCGTTGCACAAACGACTCACTATCTTGCAGCGTGTCTTATGGGCGCTCTGGAACGTCAACGCAATGACGCTCCCAAGTTTGGTGCGACCCTGCTATTGCAGGACGTTAGCAAAAATGTCATGAGTATCGGCCATGTCGATTCCAACACGATCCCAACAGCCATTGAACTACTGGTCTGCTCAGGAGTAATTTACGCAGCGAACCTGACCTATGCATTCAGCCCCTATCCGGTAATCAGCGCCCTCCATGAAGAAAGCAGCGGAAGAGACGGACAGGCCGACCTCTGGCGGCTGTACTGGGACCATTTGGAAGACGGACGTGAGAGTCCCTTTCTGCCTTCATTTTTCTTTATAGAAGACGAATGGGTATTGCGCTACTTAGGTAGCCGGCCGGATTTTTCCTCAACCAAGCTGCTGGACCGGCTCCTATTTCTGAATGGGCATCGGTTAACTTCTCTGATTGGATGGAAACAGTTTGCCCGACGAAACGTGGTACTTAGCGAGGCCGGATCAACTTTTGCACACCGCCTTGATCGGTTTCTCCGCGAAGTTCAAAGATATGTGAACATCGCTATAAGAGACAACCACAGGTGGGATAGTCTCGGCTTTCTGCTCGCCCGTCCGAGCATGCGGCGTACGCCAAAGCCCGGCCATTGAGGGAGCTCAGAATATTTGGCGCCGCTCTTATAGGCCGCGAGTCTTTCGACCATCTCTGTCGATCACGCAAATTTCCTCGAGCAATGACGGCCGCGTGGCGGCTGTGGTGCGTTCAGCGAACATCAAATTGCCTACCGCCGCCGCCACCTCTAGTCGGAGTGCGAATCGAGCCCGATGGTAGGCGATGCCGCGCAGATTTATCACGGTTGCCCCGTCGAAGACCGGCCGCCAGTCGGTCGGATCGTCCAGATCTGGCGAAAGCAGCGAGGCGGTGCGCCCGGTCGGGAGCCTCGTCCATCGAGCGACGAGCGCGCGGGCCATGACGTTCACGAAGCGCCAGACAAATTCCTTGAATGCCGCGGACTGACCGTCCGACGAAAGCTTGCCGGCCGATCCGCGTTGCCACTTCGGTGATACGCGAGAAGCTGCCAACCCGTTTGTAGCGGGCCGAGAGCTCGGGGACCTGAAATTACCTCCTGTGACTTCAAGCGAATCCCGTAGCGGGAATTGTTCACGCCCTCTTCCGCGTAAGCGCTACCACGTCGCCCTTCGGTGCCTCGCAGTACGTTGCCCAATCGAGCATCAGCAGGCGCCGCTTCTCAAAAAGGTCCCCGCGCCGGTAGGCCGCCTCGACCTTGTCGTTGATCGCGTGTGCGAGCGCCATCTCGCAGACCTCGCTTGGATAGGATGTGCACTCCGCTGCCCAATCGCGGAACGTGGAGCGAAAGCCATGCACCGTAAGGTCATCCCGACCCATGCGCCGCAGAAGCTCGAGCATTGCCATGTTGCTGAGCGGCGCGCCTTCCTTGCCGCCGGAGAATAGGTACGTTCCGGCTGGCTCGCCTTTGACGAGTTCGATCGCCGGCGGCGGGAGCGGCACGCGATGCTCTTTCCCCGCCTTCATACGTTCGGCGGGGATCGTCCAGAGGGCTTTCTTTAGGTCGAACTCTCCGGGCGTTGCGCCGATCACCTCTTGGGTGCGCGTGGCAGTGAGAATCGTGAACTCCACGGCGCGGGCCGCCGTGCCTTCCTGCCCTCGCAGCTTTTCGATGAACGCACCGATCTCATCGTAGGGAAGCGCCGCGTGGTGCTTACGATTCTTGCGGTTAAGAGCCGGGGGTAGGAGCTTATCCAGGTGCCCGCGCCAGCGTGCGGGGTTCTCGCCCGAGCGGTAGCCCCTCACCCGGGCGTAGTCGAGGATCCGCTCGATCCGTCCCCGGAGCCTGCTTGCTGTCTCGGGCTTCTTCGCCCAGATGGGTTCTAGCACCCGAAGCACGAGCGCGGTGTCCACGTCCTTCACCGCAAGCTCGCCAATGACGGGCCCGGCGTAGGTGTCGAGAGTGTTCTGCCATTGTTCCGCGTGCTTGGCGTTCTGCCATCCGGCCTTGTGCGCGGCGATGAATTTCTTTGCACACTCGGCAAAGCTCGTCGTGCCGGCCTTCTGGAGCCTCTCTTGCACCCGATGGCCTTCGCGCGCGGCAAGCGGATCAATACCATTGACGAGCTGCCGGCGTGCTTCGGCCGCCTTCACGCGCGCCTCGGCAAGGCTGACGTCGCGCTCTGAGCCAAGCCCCATTTCGTGTGACTTGCTATGCCGCGTGTAACGAAAAATCCAGCTTTTACTTACTGTCGGACTCACCTGAAGGTACAGCCCGCCGCCGTCACAGTAGTAGCCCGGCTGCTGCGTTCGCTCGATTTTCTTGACTGCGAGCCGGTGTACCGCGCGGCCCATTCCTACCCCCGTTTCTACCCACACTTCGGAGCGGGACTGTGCCGGACTAGAGCGGCCGTGTCAAGAGACCCCTTCGCTCTTCATAGAGGGAAATTGGGTCCGCGTGGGACGCTCGGGGACCTCTTGGGAAGGGTTTTGGCGGAGAGAGTGGGATTCGAACCCACGATACGCGATTAACGTATACACGCTTTCCAAGCGTGCGCCTTCAGCCGCTCGGCCATCTCTCCGCAGGCGCGCGATTCTACTCCACAAAAAGAAAAGGCCCGCTTGCGCGGGCCTCGTCCATCGAGCCGAAGTCTCTCAGGTACCGCGCGTATCGATGTCGCCTTCCAACACCGGGTAACGGACGTGATCCACGAGTTCCTGAACCTCTGTGTCCGGCGCCTTGGTGAGCAGGCTGACGACGATGATCACGACGAATCCGAGCGGCACGCCGAAAATTCCCGCCGAGATCGGGTTGATGTCCCACCAGGTGTTCTCCGCGATCGTCGCCTTCACGCCGAACATCGAGCGCAACCAGGGCTGCGTCGTAGCCATGTAGTAGAACGTGACCCCGACGCCGGCGAGCATGCCCAGCGTCGCGCCCCACTTGTTGGCGCGCTTCCAGAAGATCCCCAGCGTGAGCGCCGGAAAGAATCCCGCCGCGGCGAGCGAGAACGCCGCGCTCACCAGGAACAGGATGTCCGCCGGCTTCTGCGCCGCGACCGAGGCCGCCAACACCGCGACGACGAGGAGCAGCATCTTCGCCACGGTCAGGCGGGTCTTGGTGGACGCCTGCGGGTTGATCATCTTGTAGTACAGGTCGTGCGACAGCGCGTTCGCGATCGTCAGCAGCAGACCATCGGCCGTCGAAAGCGCCGCCGCCAGGCCCCCGGCCGCCACCAGGCCCGAGATCACGTAGGGCAGTTTGGCGATTTCAGGCGTTGCCAGCACCACGATGTCGCCACCGATCGCGATTTCCGCAAGCTGCACGATACCGTCGCCGTTGATGTCCACGATGTTCAGCAGACTTCGATCCACCGCGTGCCAGTTCGCGACCCATCTGGGCAGCTCAGAGAACGGAGTGCCTACGACGAAGTTGTAGATCTCGTACTTCACCAGCACCGCAAGCGCCGGCGCCGAGAAGTACAGCAGGAAGATGAAGAACAGCGACCACGTCACGGAAATCCGGGCCTCGCGCACGCTCGGCGTCGTGTAGTAGCGCATCAGAATGTGAGGCAGAGCCGCGGTGCCCACCATCAGGCAGAACACCAGCGCAAGGAAATTCTTGCGCGCGATGTCGCGGGCTTTCTCGTCCTTGCCGGGGAACGGTGTCGCATGGGGCCGAGGCGGACCGGTGCGCGCCATGGCGCCGCTCTTGTCCTTGGCCCATTGCGCCTTGGCCTCGTCCGGACCCGGCGGGAAAGCCTTGACAGCGTCTTCCGCAGATTTCAGCTCGGCCGGCGCCGCGTTCGACGCGCGCGCGTCAGCAAGGCGCTTCTCGACCTTCCCTTTCTCCTCCGCGTACGAGCCCGGCAGCGCCTTCAGTTTGGCATCCGCGGCATCCGCGCGGTTCTTGTAGATGCCTCGGACTTCGAGCTCCTTCGGGTCGTTGGCGAGCTGTTTTTCCCGCTCAGTCAGTTTCTGCAGCGTGTAGCCGTAGGCCACGTGCGGGATCGGGATCCCGGTATGGCGCATGCCGAGCATCACCAGCGGAATCATGTAGGCGATGATCAAAATGATGTACTGCGCCACCTGCGTCCAGGTCACCGCGCGCATCCCGCCGAGGAACGAACATACGAGTATCCCCGCAAGCCCCAGGAACACGCCGACCTGCAGGTCGACGCCCGTGAACCGCGTCGTGATGATGCCTACACCGTAGATCTGTGCCACCACGTAGGTGAACGAGCAGAGGATCGCAGCGCACATCCCGACGATCCTCGGCAGGTGCCCGCCGTAGCGCGCACCGAGAAAATCCGGGATGGTGAACTGGCCGAACTTGCGCAGATACGGCGCGAGGAACAGCGCCACCAGGCAGTAGCCGCCGGTCCAGCCCATGATGAAGGCGAGTCCGTCGTAACCGAGCAGGTACAGCGATCCCGCCATGCCGATGAACGAAGCGGCGCTCATCCAGTCGGCGCCGGTCGCCATGCCGTTGAACAGTGCGGGCACCCGCCGGCCGGCGACGTAGTACTCGGCGACATCCGCGGTCCGGCTCATGACGCCGATGCCGGCGTAAAGCAGGATCGTCGCAAACAGGAAACAGTAGCCAATCCACCGGTTCGGCATTCCCATCTGCTCGGCAATCGCCAGCACGACGACGAAACCGACGAATCCGCCGGTATAGAAGGCGTAGTACTTCTTGAGTGACTGCGTGAATGCCTTCTGGCTGTAGGCCTGGGTGGCGCCGTTCGTCATTGCTCTTCTCCTTCTTGCACGCCGTACTCGTGGTCAAGACGGTTCATGTATCGAGCGTAGAAACCGATAATCGCCACGTAGATGATGAGCGAACCTTGCGCGCCCATGTAGAACGCGATCGGGAATCCGAGGAACGTGACGTTTTGCAGGTCGATTGCGAAAAAGCCGATCACGTAGGTCACGACGAACCAGATGACGACCAGAACCGAGGTGATCACCAGGTTCTTCTGCCAGTAGTCGAGGTGCTTCTGACTGAGCTTCATCGAATTCCCCCATTGATAGTTGCGGGCTTCGAGCAGGGCGCAGACGCCGCGCGCTCCCCGTAGCGGCGTCCATCCTGAAGCGCGAAACTTACAGTGCGCTTACAAAATCGCGCAGCGCGCCAGGAGTTCGATATTGCATCGCAACATCGCTGCGTGGTTCAACCCGCCTCCAGCGCGGCGACGAGTTGCCTGACGATGGCAAGCCCCGTCCAGAGCAGCAGGCAGATGAACAGCGCGACCCAACCCACGTGACGGTCGACGACGAACCTGGGGGAGATCCAGCGCGCCAGGCGCATCGCGGGCGAGGCGATGGTCTTGAGGATCAGATAGAAAAGATTGGTCTGCCGGTCTACGCCCGGCAACACGTAGAGCACGCCCTGCCCGACCAATGCAAAAAGATTGATCTCGACCAACATTCTCAAAGTGGCAATGACCTCGGCCAGCATGCAAGCCTCAGAGTTGGTAGTCGAGGGCGAGTCGGTCCTGCAGCTCCTTGGCAACACGCAATGCTTCCTTCAACGCGGCCTGCGTCACGCGGTCAAGCCGTGCCGGCGCGATGCGGTTGACAGCGGCATTCCCGGTTTCAGGCAGCTGCAGCTGCGCAACGAGACGCAGGCGCTGGATCAGGTAGAACGCCTCTACGGTGGACGCAAGGTCGGCTCCGGTCCCACCGAGCGCGGCACGCAGCCGTTCCACGGTATTCGTCTGCGGCAGACCCTTCGCGAGCGCGTAGATGCGCGCGGCATCCACGAAGATGCGCGCCCCGTTTGTCTTCAAGTTGACGGAATCCGGCGCGTCGGGGACATCCTCAGTGGCGAAACCGCCGAAGCGGTTCAGCGCTGCGCGCGCCCGCAGGGCTGAATCCGCCATGTGGCGCAGGAACGCAGGATGGCTCTTGATCCGGTCTCCGACCCAATCGCGCAGCGCACCTACGAGCGGCGCATCGCCATACAGTGGACGGAAGTCGAAGCAAATCGCAGCGTCGAGCAGCGCCTTCGGCATTGAAACTTCAATCCAGCCTTTCATCTTCGCCCGCCACTCGTCGAGCGAAAGACAGAGTTCCGCGTTGGACGCCATGACGTTGCCCTTGCACAGGGGAAAACCGCAAGCGTCGAGCGCCTGGTTAACGTCGTGCGCGAATGGCAGCAGCCGCGCGCGGACCTGCACCGGAGTCGCGTTGTCGTGAGCCTCGAAGATCAGACCGTTGTCCTGGTCGGTGGCTAGCGTCTGCTCGAATCGACCTTCGCTGCCGAACGCGAGCCAGCTCCAGCTGATGCGTTCGAGATCGTGGCGCTTGCGCACGATCTCGATCGCCCTCTGGCTGAGCCGGTCATTGAGCACCGACACGAACAGCGTCAGCTGCTCGGGCGCAACGCCCTGCGCAACGAGCCGCCTGGCGAGCTTGCGGACCTCCGCGGCCAGTCCGGTCAGCACCGGGATCGAGCCCGCGAGTCGGAGCTCCATCGTGATCTCGCCCAGTCCCAGGCGTTGCAGCGAGAACAGGTCGCGCTCGGACACGACTCCGGCGAGACGCCCCTCGTCCATCACCAGCACGTGGCGGATTCGGCGCGCCAGCATCGTCACCGCCGCCTCGTACGCAAAAGCATTCGCCGACAGCATGACCGGGTCACGCGACATGGCCGCCTCGACCGTACGAACACGCGTGTCCTCGGCGACGACGCCTACCATGTCATGCGACGTCACGATGCCGATGGGAAGGCCATCAGCGTCCGCCACCACGACCGACCCAACGCCTTCCTCGCGCATGAGTGCCGCCACCTCGGCAAGCGTGTGCTCGCGCGCACAGGTCACCGGCGCGCGCTGCAGGACCGAGCGCAAGGGACGAGCGAACGTCTGCTGTTCGCCCGCGAGTCGGTGTTCGAGTTGACCGTATTTTTCAAGCATCCGGTGCTGTCGCGTCAGTATTGGATCCGTGCGAAATACGTCTGCCGCGAAGCCTGAAGCGCCTGGCCGAGCGTCACGATACCGCGCTCGGCCAGGAGAGGCACGAGCTTGAGAAAGATCTCGCCCGTGAGCAGCGCATCGCCCAGCGCAGTATGACGCCCGATCACGCGCACGCCGAGCCGCTCCGCGATTGACTCCAGGAAGTGATCCACGTGTGCCGGATGCACCGCGGCAGACAGCAGCAGTGTATCGAGCACCGGCTGTGCGAAACGGACACCGCTCGCCGGTTCCTTCAGCTCGAGAAAGCGCATGTCAAAGGCGGCATTGTGCGCCACCAGCACCGTGTCCTCGCAGAAACGGTGGAACGCGGGCAGCACGCGTTCGATCGTCGGCTGGCCGGCGAGCGCCTCGGCTTCGATTCCGTGCACTCGCACCGAATCGCGGCTCAGCGCTCGGCACGGGTCCACGAGTTGCTCGAACACTTCGTTCCTGAGTATCCGACCATTGACGATGCGGACTGCGCCGATTGAAATGATCTCATCTCCGGCCGATGGCTCCAGTCCCGTGGTCTCGGTGTCGAAAACCGTGTAGGCGAGCGCCGCAAGCTTGCGTTCCTGCAGCGCAAGCGAGGCGTCGCTGACGCGGAACAAGTCGAAATCGTAAAATTCCGGGCGGCTCGCGGCAGGCCCGGCGGCGGCCCGAGCCGGCGCGGTCGCCGCCTCGCCGGCGGGCAGCAGGAAGCGAAAGCGGGCGCTGCGCTGACCACCGGGACCCGCGGTATGGTACCAAACCTCGCCGCCGTGCCGTTCCAATACGTCGCGCAAAGCGAGCGGCGTCTGCTCGTCGCCGATCTGCATCGGCTCGATTTCCCAGAGCGAAAGCGCGTCGCTCGCGACGATCGCGCCGTCCCAGCCGAGGTCCAGCTCCGCGTGGCGTCCAACGGCCCGTGCCGAGAACTGCAGCCGCCGTACGGCGTAATCCTCGTGCAGACGTCCGGCGAGAAATGCGAGCGCCTGGACGAGCGCGAAACTGTCCGCCCGGATCCAAAGTTCCTCGTCGATCGACCCCAGCTCGACCGCGACGCCCAGCGCGGATTCGATGCGCTGGCGCGCGACACCGAGCAAATCCACTGCCCGGATGTCCTCGAGGGACAGGTTCGCTTTGAGCGCATCCGCATACTCGCGCAACGCCTCGTTCAGCTTCCGTGACAGGCCGCGTGACTCCTCGGCGACGATCGAGACAAAGACCGCTCTTCGCTCGGTCCCCATTGCGGGAAACGCGCCGAGGTTCTCGGCCGCCGCGCGGATATTCGCCACCGGCGCACGCACTCCGGCGGCAAGCGCCTGCAGCAGCGCGCGGCGCGAGGCTTCCTGGTCAAGCAGTCCGGTGACGTCTTCCAGAGTCAGCACGATGCCCGCCATGGCTCCGCCGGAGTCGAGGAACGGCGCGGCGCGCACCTTGAGCAACCGATCGGCTGCGGTGGCAGTAACGAACCGCGTGTTGGGCGGTGCCTCGCCGGGGCGCCGCAGCCGCTCGAGCTTTTCCAGTGCGTGGGCAATCTGGCCCCGGTCGATCAACGAGAAGACCGACCGACCGAGACCGACCAGCGTCCCGGCTGACGCGGTGCCCGCGGCAAATAGCGCCCGCGCACGCTCGTTGTAGAGCAGGACGCGACCCTCGGAATTGCAAACCAGAACGCCTTCCGAAAGCTCGGACATGAGCGCCGCCAGCCGATTACGCTCCTCCTCGAGCTTCGCGCCGGCCTCCCGCATGCGGAGTTCGACGTTGTGCTTGAGCTCGCGATGCGCTTCGGCCAGGCGGTTCACGGCAGCCGCGGCCGCGGCCACCTCGCGCGCGCCCTCGGTCGCAACGCGCAGGGTGTCGTTCGCGCCGAGCACCACCCCGGTCTGCTCGGCTAGCGCATGAATGGCCGTGACGTACTCGACGAACAGCCACTTCACTGCTCCGGCGCAGACGAACAGCAGGATCACCGCGGCGAACGCAAGCAGCGGTGCGCGGCTCGCGAGCACTCTCAGCAACACCTCCTGGTCCTGCGGCGGCAAACCGGTGCCGAAGGCCACTCCCAGCACCGCGGCGATTGCGAGCAACGCGACGAACAGGATCGCGGTCCACAGCAGGAATTTGTATCTCGCCTTCATGCGCCCGCCAGCAGCGCGTCGATCTGCGCCACCAGCTCGGTATTGGAGAACGGCTTTACCACATAGAGGTCGGCGCCGAGCGATATGCCCTTGCTCACCTCAACCTCGCGGCCCTTGGCCGAAAGCATGACGATCTTCACGTGGCGCCACTCCGGGCGCTCGCGCAGGCGCCGGCAGACCTCGTAGCCGTTGACGCGCGGCATCATCACGTCGAGCAGCACCAGATCCGGTGCAAAACTGTCGACGACGGCGAGCGCCTCCTCGCCGTTCTGGGCCACCTCGACCTGGTAGCCGCTCTGCCCGAGCAGGTACTCGAGCGCCGTGACGATGTTCTGTTCGTCATCCACGATCAGCACTTTCTTCGTCATGCCGCCTCCGTCAGGGCTGGTGTATCGGCGCGCCGCGTTCGATCGGCAGGGTGAAGGCAAAGCAAGCGCCGCCGGCCGGCGCGCGCTGCACCCAGATCCGGCCGCCATGGTGCTCGACGATGTGGCGGCAGATATACAGTCCAAGCCCCGACCCCTGCGGCTTGTCGGTGAGAGTGTCGCCCGCCTGAACGAACTTGTCGAAAATCGACTTCTCGTCGGCGGGTCGAACGCCGGACCCGTTGTCGCACACCTCGACGCGCAACCAGCCGTCCCGCTCGGCAAGCGTGACCTCGATCCGCCGGTCCTGCGGATTGCAGAACTTCACCGCATTCGACAGCAGGTTGAGCAGCACCTGGAAGATGCGGTCCAGGTCGACTCTCACCGGAGTGATCTGCTCGGGAAGATGGACCTCGACGCGTACCTTCTTCTCCTGGAGGACCTGGCTCATCGCGGCGACCGAATCGCCGATCACCTCGCGCAAGTCGACCGCCGTCTCGGTCCAGTCAGTGCGCCCGGACTCGATCTTGGCCAGATCCAGGACCTGGTCGATGAGACGCGTCAGGCGCCCGGTCTCCTTGGCAATGATCCCGAGGAATCTGCGCCGCTGCGCGAGATCCACCTTCGGGTCCCGTGCCAGGATCTCGCCAAACGACCGGATCGAAGTGAGCGGCGTGCGCAGTTCGTGTGTAACGGTCGAAAGAAAGTCGTCTTTGAGGCGATCGAGTTCCTTGAGCCGCTCGTTGGCGGCGCGCAGCTCGCTGCTCGCCGCTTCGAGCTCACGCGACTTCTGCTCGAGCTGGTGGCTGTACATGACCACCTGCGAGGCCTCGTCTACGATCCTGCGCACTTCCTCGAGCGTCAGCGCCTCCTCCTTGACCGCCGAAGCGACCATGATGCGCGCCGACGAGGCTCCGATCGCGCCGGCAAGCTGCGTTTCGACATGGTGCACGAAGTCGGCATCGGCCGTGAGCGGCTGCGTCGGCCAGCTCAGGCCCTTGCGCTTCGCGTGATCTCGGAACGCCGCGTCAGCCGCCGCCGCGCCGAGAAAGCGCGCCAGCAAATGGTGCAGGTCGGTCGCCGAGGCGGTGCCGCGCCAGAAGCGCGCGCCCCCGCCCTCTGGCGAGCGCCGGAACACGTCGACGAACACGCTCGCCTGGCGATGCTCTTCGGCACTTTGCGTGCCGGACAGCGAAACCATGACGTAGGCGCCGAGATTGGCGATCATGCTCCAGAGCATTGCGTGCGTGATCTGGTCCAGGCCGGCGAGGCCGAACAGCTGCAACGGCCTGAGCAGCGCGATACCGAACGGCCCCTGTTCCAGCAGGCCGATCGGCAGCCAGCCGGAGCGCGCTAACGCCGGGAGCAGCAGGGTGTAGAACCAGATCGCAAAACCCGCGACCAGTGCCGCGAGTGCCCCGCGCCGCGTGCCGCCTTTCCAGAAGATCCCGCCCAGCACGACCGGCGCGAACTGGGCCACCGCGGCGAAGGAAATCAGCCCGATCGAGACCAGCGCGTAGGCGTCGCCCGCCAGGCGGAAGTAAAGGTAGCCGAGCAGGACGATCAGCAGGATCGCGCCGCGCCGAATCCCGAGCAGCAGTCCCGTGAGATCGGCGCGATCGTTGAGCCGCAAGCTCTTCAAGCGCAGCAGCACGGGCATCAAAAGGTCGTTGCAGACCATGGTGGAAAGCGCGATCGTCTCCACAATCACCATTCCGGTTGCCGCCGACAACCCGCCGATAAACACGAGCAATGCGAGCAGCTCCTGGCGTTCGGCCATCGGAATCGACAATACGAAGGTATCGGCGTCGACGACCCCGCCGGGAAAATGCAGCCGCCCGCCGAATGCGATCGGGAGCACAAACACGTTGATCGCCAGCATGTAAAGGGGAAACAGCCAGATCGCCTTTTTCAGATGCTCTTCGCGCACGTTTTCGATCACCGTGACCTGGAACTGACGTGGCAGAAACAGGATCGCGAGCATCGAGAGAATCGTCAGCCAGACCCAGCTCGCGTAGCCTCCCGCCACCCCCTCGAGCGGCGTAAGGAGCGGTCGCAATTCCGGGTCCGCGGCGGCGCGGGCGAAGACATCGCCGAAGCCGTCGTAGATGCCGAAAGTGACGAACACGCCGACTGCCACGAACGCCAGCAGCTTGACCAGCGACTCGAACGCGATCGCCGCAACCATGCCCTCGTGGCGTTCGGCTGAATACAGATGGCGCGTGCCGAACAGGATCGTGAACAGTGCCAGGCTCAGTGCCACCCAGAGCGCCGTATCCTGCAGCATCGGAACCGCGCCGACCTTGGCCGGCATCACGATCGCAGGGTACTGCAGCACGATCGTGAAACTGTTCGAAACCGCCTTCAGCTGCAGCGAAATGTAGGGCACGATACCGATCACCGCGATCACCGTGACGACACCGCCGAGCAACGCGCTCTTGCCGTAGCGGGAGGCGATGAAATCGGCGAGCGACGTAATCCGATTGTCCTTCGAGATGCGCAAGATTTTGCGCATCACGACCCACCACAGCGCGATCATCAGCGTCGGACCAATGTAGATCGGCAAGAAACCGACGCCGTCGCTCGCGGCGCGCCCCACCGACCCGTAGAACGTCCACGCGGTGGCGTACACCGCGAGCGACAGCGAGTAAATGTACGGATTGGCAATGAGCGAGCGTCCGGCGTCCGCGCGCCGGTCGGCGTAGTAGGCGATGGCGAACAGCAGCCCGAGATAGGCAAAGGAGGTGGCGACGACGACCCAGCCCTGCAGCATCGCGGCGCGCCTAGTCCCGCTTCTCGGCAACGCGGGCCATGAGCGCGATCAGCAGCGCCCAGGTGATGAAGATGTAGGCGTACAGCACCGGCACGCCGAACAACAGGCCCGGTACGTTAAACAGCGCCAGGATCGGAAAATTGAACAGCACGCAGCCCAGCATGCACAGCGCAATCATGCGCTGCCCCTTCTTCTCGAAGCCGTGCATCCGTGCCTCCCTCCCGCCCGGCGCCAGCCGGGGCGCTTCGGCGCCCCGATTCTCGCACTGGGCGCGCCGATCAGTCAGCTCGTCTGCTTGAGCTGCTCGAGGATCGCCGGGTTTTCCAGCGTCGAAACGTCCTGCGTGATGTCCTCGCCCCTGGCGATCGAGCGCAGCAGGCGCCGCATGATCTTGCCGGAACGCGTCTTCGGCAGGTTGTCGCCGAACCGGATCTCCTTCGGCTTGGCGATCGGTCCGATTTCCTTCGCCACCCAGTCCCGCAATTCCCGCGCCAATTTCTTGGCCTCTTCGCCGCTCGGCCGCACGCCCTTGAGGACGACGAACGCCACCACCGCCTCGCCGGTCAATTCGTCCGGACGCCCCACCACCGCAGCTTCCGCCACCAGCTTCGAATTCGCCACCAAGGCCGACTCGACTTCCATCGTCCCGAGACGATGGCCCGATACGTTGAGCACGTCGTCGATGCGGCCGACGATGCGGAAGTAGCCCTCCTCGTCGGTGCTCGCGCCGTCGCCTGCGAGGTACAGCTTGCCCTGGAAATCCGCCGGGTAATAGGTCTTCTTGTAACGCTCCGGGTCGCCCCAGATGGTCCGGATCATGGAGGGCCAGGGACGGCGGATGACGAGAATCCCGCCCTTGCCGCGCCCGACCGACTGCCCGGTTTCGTCGACGATGTCGGCAAAGATTCCCGGCAGCGGCAGCGTCGCGGAGCCCGGTTTCGTCGGGATCGCGCCGGGAAGCGGCGTGATCAGGATCGATCCGGTTTCAGTCTGCCACCACGTATCGACGATCGGGCAGCGTTCGCGGCCCACGGTCGTGTGATACCACATCCACGCCTCTGGGTTGATCGGCTCGCCGACGGTTCCGAGGATGCGCAATGACGACAGGTCGTACTTCTTCGGCAGGTCCCCGCCCGCCTTGATGAGCGAACGGATCGCCGTGGGCGCGGTGTAGAACACATTGACCCTATGGTCCTGGATCATTTTCCAGAAGCGGCCCGCGTCCGGATAGGTCGGAATGCCCTCGAACATCACGACCGTCGTCCCGCAAGACAACGGCCCGTAGGCGATGTAGCTATGCCCCGTGACCCAGCCAACGTCCGCCGTGCACCAGAAGACGTCGCTCGGTTTGTTGTCGAAGACCCACTGCATCGTCAGCGTGCAACCGAGCAGGTAGCCGCCGGTCGAGTGCTGCACGCCCTTGGGCTTACCCGTCGAGCCCGAGGTGTACAGGATGAACAGCGGATGCTCCGCGTTCACCCACGTCGGCTCGCAGGCGTCGGGCTGCCCCTTGATCACGTCATCCCACCACTTGTCGCGCGGCGAGTTCATCGGCACCGGCGTGCCCGTTCGCCTGTAGACGATGACGTTGCGCACGTGTTCGCAACCGCCCATCGCGAACGCCTCGTCGACGACGGGCTTCAGCGGGATCTCGCGACCGCCGCGAAACTGGCCATCCGCCGTGATCACCTCGGTCGCGCCCGCGTCGATGATGCGCTCCTGCAGGCTCTTGGCGGAGAAACCGCCGAATACCACCGAATGCGTCGCGCCGATGCGCGCGCAGGCCTGCATCGCCACGATCACGTGAATCGACATCGGCATGTAGATCAGAACCCGGTCGCCCGGCTTGATGCCGTGGTGCCGAAGCGCGTTCGCAAGCCGGCAGACCTGGTGATAGAGCGCCTTGTAGCTCACCTTCGTCACGCTGCCGTCGTCGGCCTCGAAAATGATCGCGACCTTTTCGGGCTGCGTCGCGAGATGCCGGTCGAGGCAGTTGTACGAGGCGTTCAGCTCGCCGTCGTAAAACCACCGATAGAACGGCGCTTTCGACTCGTCCAGCACCTTCGTGAACGGTTTGTGCCAGGCGAGGTTCTCTCTCGCGAGCCTGGCCCAGAAACCCTCGAGATCCTGCTCGGCCTCGGCGCGCATTTTCCGGTAGGCCTCCATTCCGGAAACGTTCGCCTGCCGGATGAACTCCGCCGACGGCGGAAAGACCCGCGTTTCGTGCAGCACCGTTTCGATCGTTGACGACATGCCGGAACTCCTCCGCTCGCTTGCCTGGTTGGTTTTCAAAATTCTGTTGAAGCAGTCTTACACGACGCTTACGCCGTCGTTTCGGAAAGGCAGAATAGAACCAGTAGATCAACAACTTGTAAAGGAGCCTGTGTTACAGTCAGGCGCTGCCTGATTCCGGCTTCCGCCGCCTGATGCAATCCCTCCCGTTTATCTACGAGCCACTTCGCCTGGCAAGGGTCTGCCGCCGCCAGTCGCCACTGTACCTCGCGATCGTCCGCCTCAGCGCGGCCAATGCCGCCGCGAAGGCGGTGAAAGGAGTCCTTTTGTGAGCCTCATCCGCGCCGAACATCTGATCCGCAGCGTCGCCGATGCGCTGCAGTACATTTCCTACTATCACCCGGCCGACTACCTGCGCGCCCTCGGGCGCGCCTACGAGCGCGAGCAATCGACCGCTGCCCGGGACGCCATCGCGCAGATCCTCACCAATTCGCGCCTGTGCGCCGAAGGCCGCCGGCCGATTTGCCAGGACACCGGGATCGTCAACGTGTTTCTCAGGATCGGCATGGACGTGCGCTGGGAACCCGGGATGGACCTCGAGGCGACGATCAACGAAGGCGTGCGGCGCGGATACCTCGACCCGGACAACAAGCTCCGCGCTTCGGTCCTCGCGGACCCCGCGTTCACGCGCAGGAACACGCGCGACAACACGCCCGCGGTGATCCACCTGCAGCTCGTTCCGGGAGACCGGGTCGAACTGGATGTCGCCGCGAAGGGCGGCGGGTCCGAGGCGAAATCGAAATTCGTCATGCTCAATCCGTCGGATTCGATCTCCGAGTGGGTCGTCAAGGCGGTTCCGACGATGGGCGCCGGCTGGTGTCCGCCCGGGATGCTCGGCATCGGCATCGGCGGCACCGCGGAAAAGGCGATGCTCATGGCCAAAGCCGCGCTGATGGAGCCGATCGACATGGCGGAACTGAAAGCGCGCGGGCCGCGGAGCCGAGTCGAGGAACTGCGCATCGAGCTGTACGACAAGGTGAATGCGCTCGGCATCGGCGCGCAAGGCCTCGGCGGATTGTCGACCGTGCTCGACGTGAAGATCCAGACCTATCCCACGCATGCGGCGAATCTGCCAGTGGCGATGATTCCGAACTGCGCCGCGACGCGGCACGTGCATTTCGTGCTGGATGGCTCCGGGCCGGCGGAGTTCGAGCCTCCCTCGCTGGAGGACTGGCCCAAGGTCGCGTGGTCGCCGTCGCCGCAGGCGAGGCGCGTCGATCTGGATACGCTGACGCGCAGCGAGGTGGCCGGCTGGAAACCCGGACAGACGCTGCTCCTCTCGGGCAAGTTGCTCACCGGGCGCGACGCGGCTCACAAGCGAATCCAGGATCTGCTTGCGCGGGGCGAGCCGCTGCCGGTGGATTTTCGCGATCGAGTGATCTATTACGTCGGCCCGGTCGATCCGGTGCGCGACGAAGTCGTCGGCCCCGCGGGCCCGACGACCGCGACGCGCATGGACAAGTTCACCGACATGATGCTCGACAAGACCGGGCTCGCCGCGATGGTCGGCAAGGCCGAGCGCGGTCCCGCGGCGATCGAGGCGATTCGCAAACACCGCGCCGCCTACCTGATGGCGGTCGGCGGCGCCGCGTATTTGGTCGCGAAAGCGATCCGCCGCTCGCGCGTGGTCGCGTTCGAGGACCTCGGCATGGAGGCGATCTACGAATTCGAGGTGAAGGACATGCCGGTCACCGTGGCCGTGGATTCGAGCGGCACCTCCGTGCATCAGACCGGGCCGGCCGCGTGGCAGAAGAAAATCGTCGAACTGAGGCTTCCGGTCACGGCCGCGTGAGCCGCACGAACTGGACTGCCGTCTGGGCAGTCTTCGCAGGCGGCCTCGTCGCCGGCGCCTGCATCGGCAAGGTTCCGCCTGCGCTGCCCGCGCTGCGCACGGACTTCGGCCTTACGCTCATCGAGACGGGTTACATCGCCACGGTTCTCAACATCATTGGTGGCGTGGTCGGGCTGTTCGCTGGAATCGTATCGGATCGCTTCGGGCATCGCCGCATCGCGCTCGCCGGGCTCGCGCTCATGGCCACCGGCAGCCTCGTGGGCGCGGTTGCTCCGGGGTACGCGTCCCTGCTCGCGTCGAGATTTCTGGAAGGCGCCGGTTTCATCATGATGACGGTGGCAGGCGTCGCGCTCATCGCGCAGACTGCGGCGGCGGGCGATCGGCCGAGGGCGATGGCGCTATGGAGTTGCTACCTCCCGGCGGGCGGCTGTCTCGCCATGCTCGCTGCGTCGCTTGCACTGACGACCTACGGGTGGCGCAGTCTCTGGTTGCTGCTGGGCGCAGCGGCCGTCGCCTGCCTCGCGCTCGTCGCGCGCGCGGTACCGCCGCGCGCATCCGTCAACCGAACGCTGCCGCTGCGCCTGGGCGCAGACACGCTGACCCATCCCGCCAGTCTGCTCCTCTGCCTGGTGTTCGCGGGCTACGTCGCGCAATGGGCGGCGCTCATCACCTGGCTTCCCACGTTCATCGTGGGCGAACGTGGCGGCGCGCTGCTGCCCGCGGCACTGCTCACCGCGCTCTGGGTCGGGATCAACGTGCCGGGAGTCCTCCTCGGCGGCTGGCTGATGGCGCGCGGCGCGCGCCGTTCGCGCATCATCGTTTTCGCGAGCGCGGTGCAGGCACTCGCGGCGAGCGGCGCCCTCCTCGACCTGCTGCCGGACTGGGGTCGCTACGCGAGTTGTCTCGCGTTTTCGTTCTTCGGCGGCATCATCCCGACGGCGGTATTTTCGGGAGTCGCGGCGCTCGCGCCCTCGCCGCAGCACATCGGCACGACCAACGGCATGGTCATGCAGGTGTCGCAACTGGTTCAGTTCCTGTCTCCCATCGCGGTGGCCTGGCTCGCGACCCGGTTGGGCTGGGGCGCGGCGCTCCCCATCATGCTCGGATTCGCCGCTTGCGCAGCGGCCGGCGGAATCGCCATCGCGCAAATCGAGCGGTCTAGAATGACGGCATGAGCGACGTCCTCATTTGTGAAGTCGGTCCGCGCGACGGGCTTCAGAACGCGAAACATCTCATGCCGACGGCGGCCAAGAAACGCTGGATCAGCGCACTTGCGGCCGCGGGGCTGCGCGAAATCGAAGTCGGCTCCTTCGTTCCGGCGAAACTCATTCCCGCGATGGCCGATACCGCGGAGGTCGTAGCGCACGCACGCACGCTTTCCGGGGTCAAGGTGGTCGCTCTGGCGCCGAACCTGAAGGGCTTCGAGCGCGCGGTGGCCGCCGGCGCGCACAAGATCACGTTTCCGGTTTCGGCGTCGCGCCGGCACAGCGAATCGAACGTGCGCATGAGCCCCGGGCAGATGGTCGAGGAAGTTCGGCGCTGCGCCGCATCGCGCGATCCGCACGGGCCCGAAATCGAAGGCGCCGTGTCGACCGCCTTCGGTTGCACGATGCAGGGAGAGGTTCCGGAAGACGACGTAGTGAGAATCGCGGCGGCACTCGCCGAATTCTGCGACTGCGTGGCGCTTGCCGATACCGTCGGCTACGCCAATCCGGCGCAGGTCAGACGCGTCTTCCGCCGCGTGCGGGACGAAATCGGCGACCGGCTCGAAGGCGCGCATTTCCACAATACGCGCGGCCTCGGTCTCGCCAACGCGCTCGCCGCCTGGGACGAAGGCGTGCGCGCCTTCGATTCGTCGATGGCGGGACTCGGTGGCTGCCCGTTCGCCCCCGGAGCGAGCGGCAACGTGATCACGGAGGATCTGGTGTTCATGTTCGAGAGCATGGGCGTGCGCACCGGGATCGACCTCGAAAAACTGCTCGCGGCGCGGGCGACGCTGATCGATGGCCTGCCGCAGGAACCCGTTTACGGCCACACGCCGCTCGCGGGACTGCCCAAAGGATTCAGGGCCGCTGCATGAAGCGCCTGCCCCTCGCCGGGGTTCGCGTGGTCGAATTCGCGCACATGGTCATGGGCCCGACTTGCGGGCTGGTGCTCGCCGATCTCGGCGCCGAGGTGATCAAGGTCGAACCTCTCGAAGGCGACAACACGCGCCGCCTGATGGGCGCCGGCGCCGGCTTCTTCCCGATCTTCAACCGCAACAAGCGCAGCCTCGCGGTGGACCTGAAGTCCGAGGCGGGGCGCGATCTGGTGCGCGCGCTGATCGACACGGCGGACGTCGTCACGGAGAATTTTCGGCCCGGCGCGCTCGAGGCGATGGGATTCGGCTACGAGGATTTGTCGCGACGCAACGCGCGGATCGTCTACTGCACGATGAAGGGATTTCTTTCCGGTCCGTACGAGAATCGACCGGCACTCGACGAAGTGGTGCAGATGATGGGCGGCCTCGCCTACATGACCGGGCTGCCGGATCGGCCGCTGCGCGTGGGCTCATCGGTCAACGACATCATGGGCGGGATGTTCGGTGCGATCGGCATACTCGCCGCGCTGCGCGAGCGCGAAGCCACCGGACGCGGCAAGCTCGTTCGCAGCGCGCTCTACGAAAACACCGTGTTCCTCGTCGCGCAGCACATGGCGCAACTCGCGATCACGGGCGAGGAGCCGCCGCCCATGGCGGTAAAACAGCCCGCCTGGGGCGTGTACGACATCTTTCCCACGGCCGACGGCGACCGGCTGTTCATCGGCATCGTCACCGACACTCAATGGCAGGTCTTCTGCCGGGAATTCGGCGAACCGGAACTGGCCGCGGACGCGCGACTGAAGACCAATGGCGACCGCGTGCGCGAGCGTGCATGGATGCTGCCCCGGCTGGAAGCGATTTTCCGGCGCCGTACCCGGCCCGAACTCGAACGGCAGCTCGAAGCGAATGGGCTGCCTTACGCGCCGATCGCGCGGCCGCGCGACCTGTTCGACGACCCGCATCTCAACGCGGGCAAGGGATTGATCGAGACGCAGGATCCGCGCGGCTACGCGTTCAAGGTGCCGGGTCTTCCCCTGGAACTCGATGGCGAGCGG
>Ga0156084_118_pt2 | contig 26366 bp, 27 predicted proteins | sample RifCSPlowO2_02_FD_107737 | JGI IMG/M metagenome (GOLD analysis project Ga0156084, IMG submission 107737) | Betaproteobacteria bacterium RIFCSPLOWO2_02_FULL_66_14
GCATTATAGCAATCGGGTGCTCCGTATAATCCCGTCTACCATTCGCGACTCCAACCGAATTTCCGCCGCGCAGCGCGTCGCGCAGATCCAGCCGTTCGAGGTCATGGAAGTAATGTCGCGCGCGCATGCCCTCGAGGCCGCGGGCCGGCATGTCGTACACATGGAAATCGGCGAACCCGACTTCACTGCCCCCCCGCCAGTAGTCGAGGCTGCGGCACGGGCGCTGCGCGATGGCGAAACCGCGTATACGCCCGCACTGGGCCTTGGCGCTCTGCGCGAGGCCATTGCGCAGTTTCACCGGGAGCAGTTAGGCGTCGAGATTGCACCGGAGCGCGTCGCGGTGACTGCCGGTGCTTCCGGCGCATTGCTGCTCGTTCTGGCGCTTTACGTGGATCCGGGCGACGAAATCCTGGTTCCCGATCCCGGATACCCGGCGTATCGGCATTTCGTACGCGCGTTCGAGGGCGCGGCGAAGGCAATTCCCGTCGGCCCGGAAACCAGATTCCAGCCCGGTCTCGATCTGGTAAGCGCAGCCTGGGGGCCGCGGACTCGCGCTCTGCTCCTCGGTACGCCATGCAACCCGACCGGCACGACCATCTCGCGCTCCGAACTTGTCAGGCTTGCGGAATTCGTCGCCGCACGCGAAGGGCTGCTCATCGTCGACGAAACCTACCAGGGGCTCGTTTACGGGAGCTCGCCTTCGAGCGCCGCCGACCTTCCTGGCGAAGTCGCGGTGGTCAACAGTTTTTCGAAGTACTTCTGCATGACGGGGTGGCGTCTCGGCTGGGCGGTGCTGCCGAGTCCGCGGATCCGCGATTTTGAGAAACTCGCCCAGCACTTCTTCATCTGCCCCTCGACCATCGCGCAACGCGCTGCGCTGGCAGCGTTCACGCCGGAATCGCTCCGAATTCTGGAAGGTCACAGGCAGGAATTTCGACGGCGCCGGGATTTCCTGGTGCCCGCCGTGGAGCTTGCGGGGCTGTCCGTGCCGTCGGCGCCCGATGGCGCGTTCTACCTCTACGCGGACTGCTCGCACTTCGGAAGCGCCGGCGATTTCACGCTGCGCCTGTTGCAGGGCGCGGCGGTCGCCCTGACGCCAGGAACCGATTTCGGGACGAATGCGACCGAACGCTTCGTTCGGCTGTCCTATACGCGGAGCCTTGCGGATCTCGAAGAGGGTGCCGAGCGGCTGGCGCGATTCTGCCGCACCACGGCATGAGTCAGGCGCCGGCGCGACGCTGACGCGCCAACAGTTGCTCCAGCCGGCTGCGCTCGGTAAGCACCTTGCCCGCATAAGGCGACGACGGCTCGTCCGCGACGCCGCCGTAAAGCTGCAAGCCCGACTCGAGATCGCCGCCCTTTCGAAGGTAATCGCGCAGGATCTGAGTCCCGATCTGAATATTGCGAACCGGGTCGAGCAGCGCGGCGTCGCCGCCATGCTCGGCGATCCTGTCCCGATGGTATTTCGGTATCACCTGCATCAACCCCAGCGCGCCCATCGAACTCTCGGCGACGGGGTTGAACCGCGATTCGACGGCCATCACCGCCAACACGAGCAGCGGATCGACGCGCTGTTCGCCCGCGGCGCGAAACGCTGCGGCAACGAAGGTCCCAACTGCATCGTCGGCCACCCTGAACCGCCTGGACAGAAATTCGGTCAGCGCGCGTTGCTCGCGGTCTGCGGGCTCGGCGCGGGGCGACGCCTGCGAAGGGGCGGCGGCAAGAAAGTCCTCGAAGGCAGGTGAGGTCGTGGCCGCGTCAATCCTCGCGTCCCTTCCGTGAGGCGCGGCGACCAGCAGGGATCCGACCAGCGCCGCGAAACCGGCGCCGAGAATCGCGGTGCGTCGACCCCGTAGCGCCAGAGACTGCCCGGCGTCGTTTCGAGATTCCAGTGCATTTCGTGGTGCCTTCATCTGTACCCCCTTGCCGCCGTCGCAGGGATCGGTCTGGTGCGCCCGTCTTCCCGTCAGGCACCGACTCCGGCCTGCCGCAAGCGCCGGCCAGACCGTCGTCCGCAACGTCGATTATCACTGAGTGCCGCGACCGCCGTTCCCGGCCCCGGGTGGGTCGCCTTCGAACGGCTGCCTTCAAGTACCAGGCTCGAGCACTCCTGCTGCAACGCAGCAGGCGCGATGTTAATTCAATTAATCCTTATTCGTCAATAAGTTCCAATCTTCGCTTGAGGTCAGGCGAGGGATCAGTGAAATGCGGTCGACCGGGACGAGATTCCAGTCTCGGGAAGCCCGGGGACCGGATAAAATGGGAACCGCTACGTCGCACCCGCAGAGGTTCTGCGGGGAAGGAAGTGAAGCCGCGGACCAACCTTGATCGACCAGTCTTGGCCGGATGACCAAGGCGGTCCGCGAAGCTTCGTAAGGGCCGGCAAGGGGCCTTCACCCCTCGCCTGATTCCCGATCGGTTCCCGATTACGGCCGGGATCCGGTTGGGAACGGCCAAGCAGCTGCCACATTCAGCGCAGGCTTCGCACTGGCGACCGCTACACCGGCAGACGCAGCAACCACTGGGGTCGCCGCCTTTGCCGCTGGCCGGGCCTCAGGGGCCGCGGTTTTTTTTGCCGCTTTCTTCTTTTTGGCCGGCTTTTTCTTCGCCGGCTTCTTCTTTGCGGCTTTCTTCTTGCCCGCTGCCTTCTTGGCTACCTTCTTCTTCGAAGATTTCTTCTTCTTAGATGCTTTCTTCTTCTTCTTTTTCTTCGCGGTCTTCTTGGCTTTTTTCTTCGTTGCCATGGTTATCTCCTATCAGAGTTGCACAAGAAAGCCCGGTCCGGACGGACCAGACTATTCAACCGCGCGCGAGGACCTTTCCCCGCATGCGGATTGAATCCAGTACTGCCCATTCGCATCACCCGACGCTCCTGCCGGCCAGGTCCTGATACAGCACATCCGGGTCGAGCCGGATGCCGCCTTCCCACGTAACCGTCGCGGTCGCCGGATCGACGGCGACCTTCTCGAACTCGCGCACGTCCCGCCAGAGCTTGAATGCCCCGATCTCGAGCAGGCTGCCGAGCGAAACGCTGCCTTCCAGTCCGTCTTCGAAGCGGATCCACAGCTTGTAGTCCTCTTCGGCCTTGCATGCAGTCACTCGATGCATCGGTTCCCCCGGTCGGCAGGCGGTCATTTCAGGATCAATCCCAATTCAATGCGCCGCCGGTCTGATATTCGATGACCCGCGTCTCGAAGAAATTCCGCTCCTTCTTCAGATCGATCATTTCGCTCATCCAGGGAAACGGATTGCCCGCACCCGGATACAGCGCATCGAGGCCGATCTGCTGGCAGCGGCGGTTGGCGATGAACCGCAGGTATTCCTTGAACATCGGCGCGTTCAGCCCGAGGATTCCGCGCGGCATCGTGTCCTCCGCGTACCGGTACTCGAGGTTCACCGCCAGAGCGAACAGCTCCTGCAGCTCCTCACGGAAGGCTGCAGTCCACAGGTGTGGGTTCTCCAGCTTGATCTGGTTCACCAGGTCGATGCCGAAATTGCAGTGCATCGACTCGTCGCGCAGGATGTACATATACTGTTCCGCCGATCCGGTCATCTTGTTCTGGCGGCCCAGGGCGAGGACCTGCACGAACCCCACGTAGAAGAACAGGCCCTCCATGAGGCACGAGAACACGATCAGGCTCCGAAGCAGCTTCTGATCGTTTTCCGGGGTTCCGGTACGGAATGCGGGTTCGGTCAGCGTGTCGATGAACGGGATCAGGAACTCATCCTTGTCGCGAATCGAGGCGATCTCGTGGTAGGCATTGAACAGCTCGCCCTCGTCCAGATCGAGACTCTCGGCGATGTACTGGTAGGCGTGGGTGTGGATCGCCTCTTCGAACGCCTGCCGCAGGAGATACTGCCGGCACTCGGGCGCCGTGATGTGCCGGTAGGTTCCGAGCACGATGTTGTTCGCCGCCAGGGAATCCGCAGTGACGAAGAACCCCAGGTTTCGCGTCACGATGCGCCGCTCGTCCTCCGTCAGGCCGTTGGGATCCTTCCAAAGGCTGATGTCGCGGCTCATGCTGATTTCCTGCGGCATCCAGTGATTCGCGCAGGCGGAAAGGTATTTCTCCCAGGCCCAGCGGTACTTGAACGGCACCAGCTGGTTGACGTCGGCCTTCGAATTGATGATGCGCTTGTCTTCGACCGAAACGCGCCGGAAGTGGCTGGTCTCCCCGGCGATTTCGATGCGACGCGGCTCGGATCGCCGAACCTGCTCCGCGATCCGCGGCAGCGGTCTTTGCACGAGGTTCGCGCCAGCGTCGTCCTCGAACAGGAGCATTACTGGCAAGCCTCGCATTCTGGGTCGTCAATGGCGCAGGACCTGGCGATCGCCGCCGCGGGGAGGTCATTGGCCGCGCCAGCATCTGTCGCGACTGCATTCAGGTGACCGGTCCTTACGGTGGACTTCTCGGCATGGGTCGCGCCGAGAGAACGCAAATAGTAGGTCGTCTTCAGTCCCCGGATCCAGGCCAGCCTGTAAGTCTCGTCCAGCGTGCGGCCGGACGCGCCGCCCAGGTAGATGTTGAGCGACTGCGATTGGTCGATCCACTTCTGCCGGCGCGCCGCCGCCTCGACCAGCCATTTCGGCTCCACCTCGAAGGCGGTCCCATACAGTTTTCGAAGCTCGGACGGAATGCGGTCGATGCGCGCGAGGTTGCCGTCGAAATACTTGAGATCCGAGATCATCACCTCGTCCCAGAGGCCCGCCGACTTCAGGTCCGCCACCAGGTATTCGTTGACGACCGTGAACTCCCCCGAGAGGTTCGACTTCACGTACAGGTTCTGGTAGGTGGGTTCGATCGAAGCGGACACACCGACGATATTGGCGATGGTCGCGGTCGGCGCGATCGCCAGGCAATTGGAGTTGCGCATCCCGTGACGCCGGATCCGCTCGCGCAGCGATTCCCAGTCCAGCGTCGCGGTGCGGTCGAGTTCGAGGTTCCCGCCGCGCTCACGCTCGAGCAGGTCCACCGACTCCAGAGGCAGCACGCCGCGGTCCCAGAGCGAACCCTGAAACGAGGGGTAGCGGCCACGCTCCTCGGCAAGCTCGGTCGAGGCCCAATAGGCCGCAAAGGCGACCATTTCCATCGAACGATCGGCGAAGTCCACCGCCTCCTGTGACGCGTAGGGAACGCGCATCCGGTGCAGGCAATCCTGGAACCCCATGATGCCGAGCCCGACCGGCCGGTGGCGCAGGTTCGAATTGCGCGCTTTGGATACCGCGTAGTAGTTGATGTCGATGACGTTGTCGAGCATCCGCATCGCAGTGCGAATCGTCGACCGCAGCTGATCGAAATCCAGGTTCCCGTCGCGCAGGTGGGCGACCAGGTTCACCGAGCCGAGGTTGCACACCGCGATCTCGTCGTTCGAGGTATTCAGCGTGATCTCGGTGCACAGATTGGAACTGTGAACCACGCCGACGTGCTGCTGGGGGCTGCGCAGGTTGCAAGGGTCCTTGAACGTGATCCAGGGGTGGCCGGTCTCGAACAGCATCGAGAGCATCTTGCGCCACAGCTGCACCGCGGGGATTCTCTTGAAGAGCTTGAGCTGGCCGCGCGCGACCTGATCCTCGTAGCGCAGGTAAGCCTCTTCGAACGCCTTGCCGAACCTGTCATGCAGCTCCGGCACATCGGACGGGCTGAACAGGGTCCACTCAGCGTTTCCCAACACCCGCTTCATGAACAGGTCGGGGATCCAGTTCGCGGTGTTCATGTCGTGCGTGCGGCGCCGGTCATCCCCGGTGTTCTTGCGAAGTTCGAGGAACTCCTCGACGTCGAGGTGCCAGGTTTCCAGATAGGAGCAGACCGCTCCCTTGCGCTTGCCGCCCTGGTTGACCGCCACCGCGGTATCGTTCACGACCTTCAGGAACGGCACGACGCCCTGGCTCTTGCCGTTGGTCCCCTTGATGTGCGCGCCCAGGGCGCGCACCGGCGTCCAGTCGTTGCCCAGCCCGCCGGCAAACTTGGCGAGCAGCGCATTTTCCTTGATCGCTTCGTAGATGCCCTCGAGATCGTCGGACACCGTGCTGAGATAGCACGACGAAAGCTGCGCCCGCCGCGTGCCGGCATTGAACAGCGTGGGCGTCGAACTCAGGAACGCCAGGCGCGACAGCAGATCGTAGAACTCGATCGCCCGGGCTTCGCGGTCGGGCTCGCGCAAGGCGATGCCCATGGCCACGCGCATGAAGAACGCCTGCGGCAGTTCGATGCGTCGGCCGTGTACGTGCAGGAAGTACCGGTCATACAGCGTCTGCAGGCCGAGATAGCCGAAGCTCAGGTCGCGCTCGGCGCGAAGCGCCGCACCGAGCCGCGCAAGGTCGAATTTCGCGAGTTCGGGATCCAGCAGTTCGGCATCGATGCCACGCCGGATGAACTGCGGGAAATACTCCGAATATCGGACTGCCATCGAAGCTTGCGGCACGTCGCCACCGAGCACCTCCGCCCGTACCGTATGGAGCAGCAGGCGCGCAGTCACGTAGCTGTACGCGGGATCCTTCTCGATCAATGCGCGTGCCGCCATGATCGCCGACTTGCGGACCTCGGCAGCGGGTACGCCGTCGTAGAGATCACGCAAAGTCGCTTCGAGCACCGCCGTGGGTGCGGTGTCACGTTCCAGCCCGACACAGGCGGATTCGATCAATTGCCGCAACGCCGCAACGTCCAGCGGCCGGCGCCCGCCATCTTCCGTCACGTGGATCGTTTGTGCGCCGCCCAGAGGAGCGCGTTGCGCCTTTTCCTGGGCACGCGCCTTGGCGCGCTCGTCACGGTAAAGCACATATGCCCTCGCAACGTCGTGCTCGCCCGAGCGCATCAGGGCCAGTTCAACCTGGTCCTGCACATCCTCTATATGAACAGTGCCGCCCGCCGGTTGGCGCCGCATGAGGGCGCCGACCACGCCGTCAGTCAACCCGGCGACCAGTTCACGAACCCGCGCCGACGCGGCCCCCTGACTGCCGTTGACTGCCAGAAACGCCTTGGTCATCGCGACTGCGATCTTGCCGGGCTCGAAAGCGACGACCGCGCCGTTCCTGCGGATCACCTTGAATTCGGAGTACGGCGCCTTCGCGATCGCGCTCAACGCCTGGAAGTCGCGATTGGTTGCCACGGGGCGTTGCGCACTGTCCTGAGCCACCTGCATGCCTGTAGTTCCCCTCTCCTCCTGCCGCCTCCCCGGGGTCACCTCTGCGCCGCGGGAACGACCACAACATCTAGTACACGCTACGACCAGGCAAACTATGCCTAGTGCCCGCAATGTACCCGCGGAAAAAAGAAAATGCAAGCCGCGAAGCGCGGACGCGCTTCGCGTTCAGCGGCGCGCGAGGTGAAAAAGCAACTCGCGCCAGTCGAATCCGCTGCCGGGATCGCTCTTGCGCGCAGGCGCGACGTCGCCATGAGCGGCGATCTCCAGAATCGGCAGAACGGTACGCACTGCGCGCACCAGTTCCGCCAGACCGGCGTACTGCGTCGACGTGAACGCGCTGTCGTCGGTACCCTCGAGTTCCACGCCGATGGAAAAATCGTTGCACCGTTCGCGAGCGCGCCAGCGCGATGCGCCCGCGTGCCACGCGCGCCGGTCGAGCGGTACGAATTGAATCAGTTCACCGTCGCGCCGCAGCAGGAAATGCGACGACACCCGCAACCCGTCGAGCCCACCAAACGACGGGTGCGTTGCGGGGTCGAGCCGATTGGTGAACAACCGCTCCACGGCGTCGCCACCATACTGACCGCGCGGAAGGCTGATCGAGTGCAGCACCAGCAAGGTCACCGGCGTGCGTCGTGGCCGCAAATCGAAGTTGGGCGACGCAACGAAGCGTGCCGCCCGAAGGATGCCGTTACGCCTGAACATGGTCAGGCGCTGCGGCTGTTGGGTTCGGGCTCGCGGATGCCAAGGCGCTGCATGCGGTACCGCAAGGCGCGAAACGTGATGCCGAGCAGCTTGGCGGCTGCGGTTCGGTTGAACCCCGTCTTGCCGAGCGCTTCGAGAATCGCCTTGCGTTCGACGCTGTCCAGATGCTGCGGCAGCGATTCCGCGGCACCGGGCTCGACTTCGGCCAGCGGATCGAGGCTGAGGTCGTCGATACCGATGTCCTCCGACGCGGACAGCGCCAGGGCCCGCTCGAGGATGTTCTCGAGTTCGCGCACGTTGCCCGGGAATCCATAGCGCGCCAGTTCGGCGACCGCTTCGGGCGCAAGGCGTGCCGCCGTCCTGCCGGTTTGACGGACCAGGCGCTCGAGAATCGCAGTGGCGATCCGGTCGATGTCCTCGCGGCATTCGCGCAGTGGGGGCATCTTCAGTTCGATCACGTTGAGGCGGTAGAACAGGTCCTGACGGAATCGGCCGGCGTGCACCAGCGTCGCCAGCCCCTGATGCGTAGCACTGATGATCCTGACGTCCACCGGTTCCTCCTGGGTCGACCCGACCTTGCGCACCCGCTTTTCCTGGATGGCGCGCAACAACTTGACCTGCATCGCGAGCGGCAGGTCCGCCACCTCGTCCAGAAACAGCGTACCGCCGTTGGCCGCCTGAAAGAATCCATCCCGATCGTGCTCCGCACCCGTGAAAGCGCCCTTGCGGTAACCGAAGAACTCGCTTTCCACCAGCGTGTCGGGAATCGCTCCGCAATTCACTGGCACGAACGGCCGATCGCGGCGCGCGCCGTTGAGATGGATCAGCCGCGCCGCCAACTCCTTGCCGCTGCCGGATTCGCCCGAGATGTAAACCGGCGCCTGGGTGCGCGCGAGCTTGCCGATCATCCCGCGTACCGCCGCGATGGGTTGGCTGTCACCGATCAAGGATTGGGCCTGGGCGCCGGGTTCGTCGCGCTCAGGCAGCGATAGCGCAGACCGAACGAGCGCCCGAACCTGCTCCAGGCCCACGGGTTTCGAAACGTAGTCGAACGCTCCCGCCTTGAGCGCCGCGACCGCATTTTCGGCGCTGCCATAGGCCGTGATCACCGCCACCGGGACGTCAAGCGGCAACGCGGCGACATGACGCACCAGCGCGAGCCCCTCGCCATCCGGCAGACGCATGTCGGTCAGGCAAAGGTCATACTTGCCCTCCGCCAATCGGGACTTCGCCTCTGCGATGGATCCTACCGCGTCGACTCCCAGTCCCATTCGGATGAGCGTGAGTTCGAGCAGTTCCCGGATGTCCGGCTCGTCGTCGACGATGAGCACCCGCGCCGAGTACGCCTCCGGACGTCGCTCCGAGCGCCTCATGGCCTCGCCTCGCGGAACCGGATCCTGAAGTGCGCTCCCTGCATGTCGTCGATGTAGTCGAGCTGCGCGCGATTCGTCGCACAGAGCTCCCGCGCGAGATAGAGCCCGAGGCCGGTTCCCTTGCTGTCGGTCGTAAAGAACGGTTCGAACAACTGCGCCTGCTCCGAAGACGGTACGCCGGGACCCTCGTCGATGATGCTCAATTGTACTTGACGCGCAATGGCGCGCAGTTCGATGCGGATGCTGCTCGCGGTGGGTGGCGCATGCCGCACCGCGTTGCGCAGCAGATTCCATAGCACCTGATGCAGGTGCTCCTGGTCGAACTCGATTTCTGCAGCAGCGCCCGCCTGGAAGGAAAACCGCTCCGCGGGCACGGATTCGCTGGCGCCGAATTCCTCCAGGAACGCCGGCAGCCAGGCTTTCAGGTCGATCCGGTCCGCCGTCATGCGGTCGCGGCGGCTCAACTGCAGCACCTCGCTCACCAAACGCTCGAGGCGCCGCGTATTGTCACGCACGATGCGCGTCAGCCGACCGCGGTCCGCCGGGCCCCGGTCCTCGTCGAGCAACTCGCTCGCGTGGCTGATCGCAGAAAGCGGGTTGCGGATCTCGTGCGCCATGTTTGCCGTCAGGCGACCCAGCGCCGCCAGCTTCAACTGCTGCGCCTGCTCCCTCATCCGGGTGACGTCTTCCAGAAACAGTACGCCGAATTCCGTGCCAACGCCCGTCTGCACGAAGCGCACCCGCAGCCCGCGCCCGCCGGCATCGAGATCGTGGACCGGCGCCGCCGTACTGCCGCTTCGCCATCCGAGCCACGCTCGCTGAAACCCCGGCAACAGACTTCCCAGTTCCTCGCCGACCAGCGACTCGACCTCCAGCAGGCGCTGCGCGCGCGGATTGTGCTGGGTGACCCGTCCGTCGCGGTCGAGCACGACGACCCCGTCATGCATGTCCTGGATGATGAGCTGGCTCACCTGCATCTGGCGCTCGAGCTCGCGGCCCCGCTGCTGCGCGAGCTGCTGGCTGGCCGCGACGCGTTGCGCAAGCCAGGCAGTGACGCCCGTGCCAGCAAAAAAGCCGATCGCTAACAGCCCGGGCTGCAGATAGGTCGCCGTCGGCGCATCGAAGGCGAGCACCCAGAGGGTCTGCTCGATCAACACGGCAATGGCAGCGATCGCCGCATACAGCCAGGTCAGGCGACGCGGCGCAAACAGCGCGGCAGTGATGAGGGAAATGAGGAGCATCATGCCGAGCCCGCTGCGGATGCCGCCGCTTGCGTACATGAGAATCGTGATCGCAACGATGTCCGCCAACACGTGCATCGACAGTTGCAGGTTGAAGCGCTCCCGCCAGTTCCGCAGCAGCCAGCCGAACCCGACCCCGACGAGGACGTACGCCCCGCTCACCACCCGAAACACGTCGAGGCGGTGCGCGCCGAGGTTCAGGGCATCGTGGTAAATCGCCACGATGCCGAAGAACAGCGCGCCGATCGCGAGGCGGTAGAGGTTGAAGTAACGCAGCGACGCCCAGTACGAATCGGGCGTGAGCGCATCTCGATCGAACAGGCCGGAATAGGCTGGCGGCGTGCGAATCATGAAATGCGCGGGCCGAGGCGACGATGGTCGTCGCTGCAGTAGTTCAGCCCTTCGCTTTCGCGCGCCTCGTTCCTCGGCAGGTGCGTGCCGCAGTGGGCGCAGCGCACCAGTTCGGCGGAGTCGGCGTCCGTCGCCACGTCGCGAGGGCGGCGACGCGCCGAGAACGCGCTACGCACCAACCAGATCAGGACGAAGAGCGCAACGATCAGGAGTACGAAGCGGCCCATGCCCGAATTATGCTGCGGCCCGTGGCCGCAGGGGGAATTGGTCGGGGTGAGAGGATTTGAACCTCCGACACCTGCGTCCCGAACGCAGTACTCTACCAGGCTGAGCTACACCCCGATGGGGACATCGTGCCGCGCCCCGTTTCGCAGATCCTCCGGCAGAAACGACGGAGTCCGTGCGGCGCGCCGTCGCCTCGATTTCAGTACCGGCGCGCCACGGAAAAGGCGGCCAATTCTAGCAGAGATTCACGGTACACCGACTGCCCCAGCACCTCGATCGCGCGGCAGGCCGCGTCGCGCTCTCGGCATGCGGCATGGCGCGCGTAAGTGAGCGCGTCCGTCGCCTGTATCGCCGTGAGCACCTGCTGGAACTCGTCGCGCCCTCCGCCGATGATCGCCTGGCGCACGACCTTAGCCTGGCTCGGTGCCGCGACCGCCATGGCGCGTATCAGCGGCAAGGTCGGCTTGCCCTCGGCGAGATCGTCGCCGAGACTCTTGCCGATTTCCTCGACCGCTCCCGAATAGTCGAGGACATCGTCGGTAAGCTGAAACGCGGTGCCGAGATGCGCCCCGTAGTCGGCGAGCCCCTCCTCGGTCTCCGGCGCAACGCCGCCCAGAATTCCGCCCAGCCGCGCGGAAGCCTCGAACAGTTTCGCCGTCTTGCGGCGGATCACCGTGAGGTAGCGCGCTTCGTCGACGTCGGGATCGTGACAGTTCATGAGTTGCAACACTTCCCCTTCGGCGATCGTATTGGTGGCCTCGGCCAGCACCTGCATGATCCGCATGTCGTTGACGCGCACCATCATCTGGAACGCGCGCGAATACAGGAAGTCGCCGACCAGCACCGAGGCCGCGTTGCCGAACGCCGCATTGGCCGTCTGGCGTCCGCGCCGCAGCCCGGATTCGTCGACCACGTCGTCGTGCAGCAGAGTCGCGGTGTGGATGAATTCGACCACCGCGGCGAGTTCGAATCGCGCCGCGCCGGCATACCCGGCGGCACCTGCGGCAAGCAGGAGTACTGCGGGCCGCAGCCGCTTGCCGCCTCCGCTGACAATGTACTCCGCGACTTGGCGCACCAGAGGCACGTCGGAGGTCAGCCGTGCGGCGATGACTTCGTCCACCTGCCGCATGTCGGCGGCAACGGGTTCGAGGAAGGGTGGAGCTTGCATGCGTACAGGGGCGCGAAGCTTAGCACAGCGGGCTTTGACGAGCGAAGCGCAAATCTCCTATAATTCCAAGTCTTTATCGCACCAGCATGGAATATCGCTCATGCACGCAGTGATCCAGTCAGGCGGCAAACAGTACCGCGTGAAGCCGGGCGACGCCTTGCGCGTCGAATCGCTTCCCGCGGAGGTTGGCGCGTCGGTTTCGTTCGATCAAGTATTGATGGTGGGCGAAGGCGACGGCGCGCGCATCGGCACTCCGTTCGTAGAAGGTGCGCGCGTCAGCGCGACGGTGCTCGCGCATGGCCGCGGCGACAAGGTCAGGATCTTCAAGCTCCGGAGGCGCAAGCACTATCAGAAATCCCAGGGGCATCGCCAGGGGTTCACCGAACTGCGCATCGAAGACGTGATCGGCGGATAGGAGAAAGCGCAATGGCACACAAGAAAGCGGGCGGCAGCTCCCGCAACGGACGTGACTCCCAGGCAAAGCGCCTCGGCGTCAAGATTTATGGTGGAGAGCGCGTCAACGCGGGACAGATTCTGGTCCGGCAGCGCGGCACCGTGGTCAGCCCGGGGACCAACGTCGGCATGGGACGCGACCACACCTTGTTCGCGATGGCGCCCGGCAAGGTCGAGTACGCCGTGAAAGGCGCCCTCCGCAAGAAGACCGTCAGCGTCCTGCCGGCCTGACACCGGCGCCCGACTCCGCATGAAGCCCTATCGGAGTCGATAGGGCTTTTTCATTTCTGCGCATGAAATTCATAGACGAAGCGACGATCCATGTGCAGGCCGGTAACGGCGGCAACGGCAGCGCGGCGTTTCGCAGGGAGAAGTTCGTGCCGCGCGGCGGCCCATCCGGCGGCGACGGAGGGCGCGGCGGGAGCGTCTGGGGCGTGGCCGACCGCAACATCAATACGCTGATCGATTTTCGCTATGCGCGGCAGCATCGCGCCCAGAACGGGGAACCCGGGCGCGGCTCCGATCAGTATGGCCGCTCCGGAGAGGACATCGAATTGCGCATGCCCGTCGGGACGCTGATCCGCGACCAGGAAACCTCGGAGCTGATCGCGGATCTCACCCATCACGGCGACCGCGTGCTGCTTGCCCGAGGGGGACGGGGCGGACTGGGCAACATCCATTTCAAGTCGAGCGTGAATCGGTCCCCGCGCCAGTTCACCCGCGGCGAGCCCGGCGAAAACCGCGGCTTGGTGCTCGAGTTGCGCGTTCTGGCCGACGTCGGTCTGCTCGGTTTGCCCAACGCAGGCAAATCGACCTTCATCCGGGCGGTTTCCAGCGCGCGGCCCAAGGTTGCCGATTACCCATTCACCACGTTGAATCCATCGCTCGGCGTCGTGCGCGTCGCGCAGGACGCCAGTTTCGTGGTCGCCGACATCCCCGGCCTGATCGAGGGTGCCGCCGACGGCGCGGGTCTGGGGCACCGGTTTCTGCGTCATCTGGCGCGAACCGGCTTGCTGCTGCACCTGATCGACGTCGCGCCTGTCGAGCATGCCAGCGACGCCGAAGAATGCATTCGCGCAATCGTTCGGGATGCGCGCACCATCGCACGCGAGCTGAAGCGCTACGACAAGGGATTGTTCCGCAAGCCTCGGTGGCTCGTCTTCAACAAGACCGATCTGGCGCCGGAGGCCGGGTGGCGGATCGAGAGAATCCTGCGCTCGCTGCGCTGGAAGGGACCCGCCTACCCGATTTCCGCCCTCACCGGATCCGGCTGCAATGCGCTCTGCCGTGAGATCGCCGGGTTTCTGGCTGCGCGGAAGGATTCGACGAACCGCAAGCGCGGCGCGGTCTGAAAGAGGTTACTGAATGTCCGAAAAAATCGCCCGAGCCGCCGTCCTCGTGATCAAAGTGGGCTCGACGCTGGTCACGAATCACGGCCGCGGGCTGGACGTCGAGGCAATCGCCCGCTGGGCGTCGCAGATTGCCCGGCTGAGAAGTGCCGGCAAGCAGTGCCTGATGGTGTCCTCGGGCGCAATTGCCGAAGGCCTGCAGCGACTGGGTTGGACTCGGCGGCCGCGTGCGATGCATGAACTGCAGGCGGCGGCGGCCGTCGGCCAGATGGGGCTTGCCCAGTGTTACGAGACTTGCTTTCGCGAACATGGCCTGGCGACCGCCCAAGTGCTGCTGACTCATGCCGATCTCGTCGACCGCCGGCGCTACCTCAATGCACGCTCTACGCTGCGCACGCTGCTCGCGCTCGGAGTCATTCCCGTCATCAATGAGAACGATACGGTTGTGACGGACGAAATCCAGTTCGGCGACAACGATACCCTGGCCGCCCTGGTGACGAACCTGATCGAGGCCGACGCGCTCGTCATCCTGACCGACCAGCCCGGTCTTTACGATAGCGACCCTCGCCGCAATCCGGAGGCCAAACTCGTCGCCGAGGCACCGGCCGGTGCGTCCTGGCTGGAGGCCGTTGCGGGAGGAACCGGAAGCGGGATCGGGAAGGGCGGGATGCTCACCAAGGTGCTTGCCGCCAAGCGCGCTGCGCGCAGCGGTGCGCATACCCTGATCGCGTCGGGTCGCGAACCCGAGGTACTGGTTCGGCTCGCCGCGGGTGAGCGGATCGGCACCCTATTGGTCGCACAAACTCCGCCGATCGCGGCGCGCAAGCAGTGGCTCGCCGATCACCTGCAGGTCGCGGGCAGGTTGCGCCTGGACGCAGGCGCCGTGCAGGCGCTGGTGCGTGACGGCAAGAGTCTTCTTCCGATCGGGGTCGCCGCCGTGAGCGGCGAATTCGGGCGCGGCGAGGTCGTCTGTTGCGAAGATCCCGATGGACGCGAGATCGCGCGGGGTCTCGTCAACTATTCGTCTGCCGAGACCCGGCGAATTCTGCGGCGTCCGTCTTCGGAAATCGAGAGCGTGCTCGGATACGTCGACGAGCCCGAACTGATTCACCGCGACAACCTCGCGCTCCTTTAGCGGCCGAACATCTCCGCGCGAGGCGCGTCGCGGTGTCCGCCGTTTCGCAGGGCCGAAATGCCGTCCGCCGAGTCTCGGATGGGAACTGAGTGCGGGCAAAAGTAGTTGCGCCAGAGGATGAACTGGCTTCCCTGCGCGCCCTTGGAATGAATCGGTCGCCACTCGGTGCGACCCGGGGTCCAGCGCCCGTCACGGCTTCCGAAGGCATACGCGCGCACGATGCCGCTTCGGCAACGGAGTCCCTCGAAGCTGATGTTCTCCGCGCCACTGGAACTCCGTGCAACCAGGGTGTAGCGCACGACCCCATCGTCGCCGACCGAGACGGATGCCGGATCGACGAAAAACTTGAAACTGGTCGCTTCGCCGACGTAGATTTCCACCAGATCGGCCGCTTTCGGATACACCGGCAGCGTAAACGCGTTCTCCTTCCAGTCGCGCTCCTCGCGCGCCGTCTCCCAGTCGGATTTCGGCTGGGCGGCGAGCGGCGTGGCCCCCGCCGCGAGCAGCATCGCAAGCACCGCCGGCGCGACGGCCTTCAGGACAGATCGCAAGCGAGCGCTGCCCGGATCTCCGCGCCAACCTCGGTCGTCGCGCGGAAATTCGGGTGATCCGATCCCACCGCGAGCCCCGCTCCCTGCTTGATCGCGTCGCGCATCGGCGGCGTCAGTTCGAAGCGCAGGAAGTGCACCGATGAGGTTTTTTCCTCGTTCTCGCGTTCGAGATCTTCGTCGGCGATGGCGAAGACCGGAGCGTGCCCGTCGACCCGCACCCAGACCCGGTCCTCGATGCCCTTCAACTCGGCCAGACGCGCGCGGCGTTCTTCGGCGTCCGGATATTCCAGCATCATGGTCGCCTTCCAGTTGCCGCCGTCCGGAACCAGCGGGTTGTACGCCTCGAGTTCGCCGCGAATTCCGTCCTCCTCGAAAATCCGCTCGATGCGCAGCATTTCCTGGATCTGGTAACGGATCGTCAGTTCGTCCTCGAACACAAGCGTCGCATGCTCGCCGAGCCGGACGCTTCGCCGGCCCTTGTGCGCCATGACTCGAGCTCGGAATTCGCCCCGCTGCCTGGCATACGCTTCGAGCGAGAGCAGGCTTTCGAGCGCGATCTGCGGCATCTCGCTAGTCCGTCAGCTGGTCGAGCGCCTTCTTGAACCGGTTGGCGTGCGAACGCTCCGCCTTGGCGAGCGTTTCGAACCAGTCGGCGATTTCTCCGAATCCTTCGTCACGCGCGGCTTTTGCCATTCCCGGGTACATGTCGGTGTACTCGTGAGTCTCGCCCGCGACCGCAGCCGTCAGATTGTCACGCGTCTTGCCGATCGGCAGGTCGGTGGCGGGATCGCCTATGGCTTCCATGTACTCGAGGTGACCGTGGGCATGCCCGGTTTCGCCCTCGGCCGTCGAGCGGAACAGCGCAGCGACGTCGTTCTGGCCCTCGACGTCAGCCTTCGCCGCGAAATACAGATACCTGCGATTCGCCTGCGATTCGCCTGCGAACGCCGCCTTGAGATTGGCGTGGGTTTTCGAGCCTTTGAGTTGCATCTTCATCTCCTCGGTGATCGTCGAATGATGGATCAGGGACACCATAGCGCCGGCGCGGCAATTGATCAAATTGATTCTTGCAATTCGACAAATTGAGGACGGCTATCTTGCCGCAGGCCATCGCCGGACGGTGCTGCGCCCTTGCCTTCAGGTTTTCGGCACCCCGGATACCGCCGGGGCACGGCGCAGGTGCGAACGCAGCGCATGCGCTCGCCGATCCGAGTTCAGGTAGCGGCGCAGTTCCTCGAGCGCCTGCGTATAGACATCGCGCTTGAAATCGATGACTGATTCCACCGGAACCCAGTAGGCGTGCCAGCGCCAGGCGTCGAACTCGGGGTGCCCGCTCGCCCGCAACTTCACGTCGCAATCGCGCCCCAGCAGGCGCAGCAGAAACCAGATCTGCTTCTGCCCCCGATAGGTTCCGCGCCAGTCGCGCCGGATCCACTGCTTCGGCACGTCGTAGCGCAACCACTGGCGCGTGCGACCGAGGATCCGGACGTGATCGGGCCTGAGGCCGATCTCCTCCTCCAATTCGCGAAACATCGCCTGTTCCGGGGTCTCGCCGCGCTGAATGCCGCCTTGAGGAAACTGCCAGGAGTGCTGATTGACGCGCTTGCCCCAGAACACCTCGTTGCGCAGGTTGGCGAGGATGATGCCCACATTCGGCCGGTAACCGTCCCTGTCGAGCATGGCAACACCACCTAAGCTAGAATTCCCTGCGTAATTTTTTCACAGCCCCGCAGCATTGACAACGCCGGCGCGAATTGAGTCGCGCCGGCGCGAAACCCATGCGCAGCTCGAGATTTTTCATCGGAACCGTGAAAGAGGCGCCCGCCGACGCCGATCTCGTCAGCCACAAGCTGATGATCCGCGCAGGACTGGTGAGACGGCTCGCGGCCGGCGTCTACACGTGGATGCCGCTCGGCATGCGCGTGCTGCACAAGGTTTCCTCGATCGTGCGCGAAGAGATGAATCGCGCGGGCGCGATCGAATTGCAGATGCCGGTGGTACAGCCGGGCGAACTGTGGCAGGAGTCCGGTCGCTGGAGCGACTACGGCCCGGAGCTCCTGCGCTTCAAGGACCGCCACGATCGCGATTTCGTGATTCAGCCGACCTCCGAAGAAGTGATCACGGATCTCGCGCGCAACGAATTGAAAAGCTACCGCCAGCTGCCGGTGCATTTCTACCAGGTCCAGGTGAAGTTCCGCGACGAGCGCCGCCCGCGCTTCGGCGTCATGCGCGGCCGCGAATTCATCATGAAGGACGGCTACTCGTTTCACGCCGATTACGCCGATCTCGAGCGCGAGTACCGCAACATGTACGCCACCTACGGCAGGATCTTTTCCCGGCTCGGGCTCGGTTTTCGCGCCGTCGCCGCGGACACGGGCGCGATCGGCGGCACCGGGTCGCATGAATTCCAGGTGCTCGCGGACTCCGGCGAGGACGCGATCGCGTGGTGCCCCGAGTCGGACTACGCGGCGAACCTGGAACTTGCGGAAGCGCTGGCGCCGGCCGTGCCGCGCGCGGATGCCGCCGAGACGATGCAGCGGGTCCCTACGCCGGGCCGGACCCGCTGCGAGGACGTCGCCGCGCTGCTTCGCCTGCCGCTCGAGCGGACCGTGAAAGCGATCGCGGTGATGCACGACGACCGCTTCGTCCTGCTGCTGTTGCGCGGTGACCATGACCTCAACGAGGTCAAGGCTTCGAAGGTCGGGCGTCTGGCCCCATTTCGATTCGCCACCGAAGGCGAGATCGAGCGCGCGCTGGGCTGCAAACCCGGCTATATCGGGCCGGTCCGGACCACCGTGCGGGTGATTGCGGATCGCACCGTGGCAGCGATGTCGGACTTCGTCTGCGGTGCAAACGAAGAGGGCTTCCACCTCTGCGGCGTGAACTGGGGTCGCGATGCGCCGGAACCGGAAGTCGCGGACCTGAGAAGCGTCGTCGATGGCGATCCGAGCCCGGACGGGCGCGGAATCCTCAGAATCCGCCGCGGCATCGAAGTCGGCCACATCTTTCAGCTTCGAACCAAGTATTCCGAGGCGCTGGGCGCCCGGTTTCTGGACGAGCATGGCGTCGCCAGGCCGATGGAAATGGGCTGCTACGGCATCGGCGTGACGCGCATCGTCGCGGCCGCGATTGAACAGAACCACGATGCGCGTGGCGTCGTATTCCCGCGCGCAATGGCTCCGTTCGAAGTCTGCCTCGTGCCGATCGGCTTCCACAAGAGCACGATGGTGCGCGAAACCGCCGAGCGGCTATATGCGGAACTTTCCGAAGGCGGCATCGACGTATTGCTCGAGGACCGCAACGAGCGCCCGGGCGTTCTGTTTGCCGACATGGATCTGATCGGCATCCCGCATCGTCTCGTGATTTCGGATCGAGGACTCGCGGCCGGTGAGGCCGAGTACAAAGGCCGGCGCGACGACTCGCCCATCAACATCGCGCTCGATTCGAGCCTGCAATACCTGAAGGATCGACTCGCCGCCGCATGAGGCGATTGCTCGCGCTCGCCGCCCTGGTCGCGCCGCTGCAATCGCTCGGCGGGGCGCAGACCTACGAGCCGCTCGCCGACAGCGTCGTGGCGAATCTCTCCGCGGCGGTTGCCGACCGCGCGCCCCCGGTGTTCAATTTCCGCGATTCGCAGGACGCGCACAAGTGGGTGCACGCGATGTCGGAACGGCTGCGGACCAAGGTCCGAGACCGCAAGGAACGCATCGAGCTGCTGAAGTCGGTGCAGCACGAGGCGACGCGCGCAGGGCTCGACCCACAGCTGGTGCTCGGCGTGATCGAAGTCGAGTCGGGATTTCGCAAGTACGCGACCTCGATCGCCGGCGCTCGCGGCTACATGCAGGTGATGCCATTCTGGCCCAAGCTGCTCGGCCGGAGCGATAACCTGTACCGCCTGCGTACCAACCTGCGCTACGGCTGCCTCATCCTGCGTCACTACCTCGATATCGAAAACGGCGATTTCTTCCGCGCGCTGGGCCGCTACAACGGCAGCCTCGGCAAGCCCGAATATCCGAACGCGGTCCTGGCGGCCTGGGAAGGACGGTGGAAGTACGACGGGCCGAAGAACTGACATGTTGCGCGCCTGGTTCCGCGGTCCGCGCCTTTTGAACTGGCTCTACGGCTTCGTGCCGCCCGAGCATGGCGTCGTGCTGTTGCGCCATCGCCGTGTCTACATCGTGCCTACGCGCGCAGGGTGGTATTGCGCTGCAACCGTCGCACTTCTGCTCGTGGGCTCGATCAACTACGCGCTCCCCCTCGGTTACGTGCTGACCTTCACGCTCGTGGGTCTGGGACTCGTCGGCATGGTGCAGACCGCCCGCAACCTTGCGCTCGTCTCGGTGAGCGTGGGGCGCGCGGATGCGGTGTTTGCGGGCGAGTCGGCGCAATTCCGCCTCTTTCTCGACAACCGCGCACCCTTCGAGCGCCCCGCGGTCCTCGTGCGGCACGTCGCTTCCGGCGTTCAATCGGTGGTCCACGTCACTGCCCGATCGGTGACCGAAGTCACGCTCGGCGTGCCGGCCCCGCGCCGCGGCCAGTTGGCGCTCGGTCGCATCATGCTCGAGACGCGTTTTCCGCTCGGCTGGTTTCGCGCCTGGAGCTACGTCGAGCCGGATGCGACCTGCCTCGTCTACCCGCGACCGGTGCCGACGCCACTCCCTGCCGTCACCGAGCACGCGACCGCGGGCGCTGCGCGCGCTCAGGTCCCGGGCCGCGAGGATTTCTCGGGGCTTCGGACCTATCAACGGTCGGACTCGCCGCGGCACGTCGCCTGGAAGACTTTCGCGCGCAGCGACAATCTGCTCACGAAGCAGTTCTCGGGTGACGCCGCGGTCGAGCTTTCGCTCGAATGGGATCACCTGCCCGCTGGCCTCGACGTCGAAAGCCGGTTGTCGCGGCTCGCGGGATGGGTTCTCGCCGCGCATCTGGCCGGGTCGCGCTTTGCCCTGCGAATTCCCGGCCAGGAGCTTGCGATGGCGCGCGGCGACGCGCATCGCAGCGACTGCCTGCGTGCGCTCGCGTTGTTCTCCGCCCAATGAACGCCGCCGCCCCGGCTGCGCATCCGCTCGCGCCCGAAGCACGTGTAGTCAGGGGTCGAGATCTCGCCGGTCTGTTGCTGGCATTGCTCCTCGCCGCCGCGCCGCACGCATTGCGCGCGCCGTGGTGGCTCACGGTTCTGACGCTCGCGCTCTACGGGTGGCGGATCGCCGTGCTCTTCAACCGCCGGGAATTACCGCGGCACGCGTACATTCTGCTGATCGCGTTTGCGGCCATGGCGGGGGTCTGGATGGAGTACCGGATGCTCTTCGGGCGAATTCCAGGGATCACGTTGCTGGTGCTGTTCTCGGGACTGAAAGTCCTCGAAACGCGAACCCACCGTGACGTCGTCGTCGCGGCCTTCCTGTGCTGTTTTCTCATCATCACCAACTTCCTTTTCGTGCAGGACATTCCTGCGGCGCTGCTCATGGTCGCGGCGATATTCGCGATCACGGTGACGCTCGTCGGCTGCAACGCGCCGGGCCGCAGTATGCGCACCGACCTGCGCACGGCCGGAGTGCTGCTGGCCCAGGCCGCGCCGGTGGCGCTGATCCTGTTTCTGCTGTTTCCGCGGGTTCAGGGCCCGATGTGGGGACTGCCGCAGGACTCGAGAATCGGCGTCACGGGCCTGTCGGACACGATGTCGCCTGGAAACGTGTCGGAGGTCGCGCTCTCCGATGCGCTCGCTTTCCGCGCGGACTTCGGTGGCGAACTGCCGACCCCTCGGCAACGTTACTGGCGCGGTCCGGTGATGTGGGATTTCGACGGCCGCACCTGGCATGCAGGACCAACGCTTCGACGCCAGCCCCCGCCGCCGCCCCAAGGGGGACGCACCTACCGCTACGTCATGGTGATCGAGCCGCACCAGCGCCAGTGGATTTTTGCGCTCGAAACCGCGGCGCAGCTTCCTGCCGATTCCAGGTTCACGCTGGACGGCCAGATCCTGTCCGTGCAACCCCTTCGCGCGCGAGTTCGCTACGACATGGTTTCGATCGCGGACGGACAGCCCGACGCAAGAGAGTATGCGTCGCTGCTGGACCGCGCGCTTCAGCTTCCGCCCGATTCGAACCCCCGGACCGCCGCACTCGCCGCTCAATGGCACCGCGAGTCGTCGGATCCGGTCACACTGCTCGGGCGGGCGATCGACTATTTTCGAAGCGGAGGATTCGACTACACGCTCGAGCCGCCGCCGCTCGGCCAGGAGGCGGTGGACGAATTCCTGTTCAACACGCGCAGCGGATTCTGCGAGCACTTTTCGTCCGCGTTCGCCGTTCTCATGCGCGCCGCGGGTGTGCCTGCGCGGATCGTGACGGGTTATCTGGGCGGGGACCCCAATCCGATGGACGGCATTCTCACCGTGCGGCAGTCCGATGCCCATGCCTGGGTGGAGGTGTACCTCGCCGGTCGCGGCTGGGTTCGCGTCGACCCCACGGCGGCGGCGGTTCCGGGCCGGCTGGATTTCGGTCTTGCGCGCTCGGTGCCACAGGGAAGCGCGCTGCCATTCCTGATGCGCCCACAGTTCGACTGGCTTCGCAGCCTGCGCCACGGCTGGGATGCCGTCGCGCATCAGTGGAACCTGCGCGTTCTCGGCTACAACACCGCGCGCCAGCGCGAACTCATGTCCTGGCTCGGAGTCCCGCAGGCGGACTGGCAGGAAATGATCGCAACGCTCGTCGCGGTGCTTGGCGTGCTCGCATTCCTTCTGTTCGCCTGGACGATGCAGCGCGTCGAGCGAACCGATCCGGTGCAGCGGGCGTGGCTCCGATTCTGCGAAGCGCTCGCGCGCCGCGGCATCGAGCGCGAGCCGCATGAAGGACCGCGCGACTTTGCCGAACGCGCTGCACGGCGCCTGCCCGGTGCGGGCACTTCCATCCGGCGCATCAGCGCGCTGTATATCGACCTGCGCTACGGCAGGGATCGGTCCCGGACGGATGTCGAAGAGTTGAGGCAACGCGTTCGCGAGCTGAAGCCCGCATGATGCGCGCGCTCGTGCTGGCGATCCTGTTGGCCAGCGGCAGCGCAGACTCGCGCCCGGCTAAGCCGGCGCCGTACGCGTCCCGGGCGGAGGTGCGCGAATTCGTCGACGAACTCGTCACCCGCCACGGCTTCGTCAAAGGCGAACTCGAGTACGTGTTTGCGCACGCCCGCCGTGAGCGGGCGATTCTCAAGGCGATCGCGCCGCCGCCCGCGAAGGACCGTCGGTCCTGGAGTGCCTATCGCGCACTTTTCGTCAACGATCGCCACATCGGCGGCGGGGTCGAGTTCTGGCGCGCCCACGGCGCCGCCCTGCAACGCGCGGAAACGGAATTCGGGGTGCCGGCGGAGGTCATCGTAGCGATCATCGGCATCGAAACCACGTATGGGCGCAACATGGGACGCTGGCGCGTCGTCGATGCGCTCGCCACGCTGGCGTTCGACTATCCGCCGCGCGCGACCTTCTTTCGCAACGAGTTGAGGAATTTCCTGCTCTTCGCGCGCGACTCCGGAATCGACGTCTTTTCTGTTCGCGGTTCCTATGCAGGCGCGATCGGGATCCCGCAGTTCATGCCCGGAAGTTACCTTCAATACGCGATCGATTTCGATGGCGACGGAACGGTGGACCTGCGCGCGAGCGCGGTCGACGCGGTGGGCAGCGTCGCCAACTTCCTCAAGCGCCATGGTTGGCTGCCGGGCGCCCCGGTGATGTTCGCGGCGAGCGTGACCGGTGACGGTTACCGGGCCTATGCCGATGGCAGCGTCGAACCGCGGCACGCAACCGCCGACCTGCTGGGCGCGGGCGTCGTCGCGCCCGATCTGCCGCTGCAGGCGCGAGTCGCGCTCATCGAATTGGACAACGGACCGGCAGCGCGCGAATACCGGGTCGGCCTCGCCAACTTTTATGTCCTCACCCGCTACAACCGCTCGAGTTTCTACGCCTGCGCGGTGATGGACCTCGCCGAGGCGCTGCGCGCTGCGCGTCAGCCCGAGGGCAGGTAGCGGGCCGGGTCCACCGGCTTGCCGGACTTGCGGATCTCGAAGTGCAGCTTGGGCGAATCGGCGTCAGTATCGCCAAGCTCGGCGATCTTCTGGCCGCGCGCCACGGTGTCGCCTTCCTTGACCGTGATCTCGCGATTGTGGGCGTACACGCTCTGGAAGTTGTTGTCGTGCCGGATCACGATCAACTTCCCCAGTCCGCGGATGCCGCTACCGGTGTAAATCACCCGCCCGGGTGCGGCCGCGACCACGGGATCGCCCAGCTTGCCTGCGATATCGAGGCCCTTGTTGTTCGGCTCGGAAAAATTGGCGACGATCCGGCCTTTCGTCGGCCACACGAACTCGATCGCGTCGGGGTCGCGCACCTCGGACTTTTGCGGCTCCGGTTTCGGCGCGACGACCGCAGCCGGCGGCAGGGGCGCCATCGCGGCAGGTTTGGGCGCCGCCGCAGGCTCGGTTTGGGAGAGCAGCGCCAGATTCTGTTCGGAGTAAGGCAGTCGCACCGCCTTCGGAAAAGTCCGGATCGACGGATCCGTGGCCGCGGCGGTCGCACCCGCGCCGGGTCGCTCGAGGGGTCTCGATTCCACGGGACCCGCACCGCGCGCAGCCCCGATCGATACCCCGCTTGTGGCGGAATCACCTGCGCGGTCTTCCGTGCCGGCGAGCTGCAAGGTCTGTCCGATCCGGAGTTTCGATGGATCGTCGATCCTGTTCGCGCGCGCGAGTTCGCGATAATCGACGCCTTGCTCCAATGCGATGCTGTACAGCGTGTCGCCGCGCTTGACGACGTATTCGACCGGTCTGGGCGCCGGCGCGGGAGTCCGCGCGGCTTGCGCAACCGGGGGTTTCGGCGCCGCCACGGGAGCGCTGCGGCGATCGTCCACCGGCGCGGGCGCGCGCGCTGCGCAGCCCGCGATCACCCCCAGCACGACCATCAAGACCAGCGTCTTCATCAGACCTTTCCGTTCTGCAATGGAACGAATCGCACCGCGTCGAGCGGCGTTTCGCGGTACCCGTGAGCGCCGCGCTCGATCAGCACCAGGCGCTGCGTAGCACCCGCCGCTCCGCCGCCGTCGCGCAGCGGCAGGATCATTCTGCCACCCGGCGCCAATTGCTGCAGCAGTGCCTGTGGCGTCTGTGTTGCCGCAGCCGCCACCACGATCGAATCGTAGGGCGCGGCCTGTTCCAGCCCGAGGTGGCCGTCGCCATGCACCAGCCTCAGGTTCCGGAGGCGCAACGGGCGGAGGTTGGCGCGCGCCCGTTCGTGTAACTCCCCGATCCGTTCCACCGAAAACACCTCCTGCGCAATCTGCGCCAGCACCGCGGCCTGGTAGCCGCAGCCGGTTCCGATTTCGAGAACCCGTCCGAGCGGTTTTCCGCGCATCAGCGCTTCGATCATCTTCGCGACCACGTACGGCTGCGAGATGGTCTGCCCGAAGTTGATCGGAAGCGAGGTGTCCTCGTAGGCGCGATGTGCAATCGCATCGTCGACGAACAAATGCCTCGGCACCGCGGCCATGGCCGCCAGCACCTGCTCGTCCGCGATGCCCTGTTTGCGCAACCGGTCGACCATGCGGGCGCGGGTGCGTTCCGAGGTCATCCCGATGCCCGAGAAATCGCCGCGCACGCCGGTCATTTCGCGAGCCAGTCCTTCACCATGTCGAGCTGCGAGTGAAAGCTCAGATCCACCTGCAGCGGGGTGATCGACACGGATCGGTTCTCGACCGCGTGGAAATCGGTGCCGGGCCCGGCGTCCTGCGCGCTGCCCGCGGCGCCGATCCAGTAGGCGATTTCACCGCGCGGCGTGCGTACCTTCACCACCGGCTCGGCCTTGTGGCGGCGGCCAAGGCGCGTCACGACCGTTCCCGTTAGTTCCGCAAGCGGCACGCTCGGGACGTTGACGTTGAGCAACACGGCCTCTCCGACGGGCGCGCGCCGGAACCGCTCGACGATTTCCACCGCGACCGCCGCAGCGGTCTCGAAATGGCGCCCCGTCTTGCTCGCGAGCGACACGGCGAGCGACGGAATCCCCAGCAGATAGCCCTCGGTCGCGGCCGCCACGGTCCCGGAGTAGATCGTGTCGTCGCCCATGTTGGCGCCGAGATTGATTCCCGAGACGACCATGTCGGGCAGGAAATCGAGCAATCCGGTGACCGCGAGGTGCACGCAGTCGGTCGGCGTGCCGTTGACGAAATAAAACCCGTTCGCAGCCTGCCGCGCGGTGAGCGGGCGGTCGAGCGTGAGCGAATTCGACGCTCCGGAACGATCGCGCTCCGGTGCCACTACGGTCACCTCGCCGAGCGTGGCCAGGCGCTCCGCCAGGAGCATGATGCCCGGGGAGAAATAGCCGTCGTCGTTCGATATCAGGATGCGCATCGTGGGATCGGCGCGATTCTATCCGACGGGGCCACGCGCACCCGACGCGGCGTGTTCGGCCAAGCGCGCGAACTGCGCAAGCGTTTCAATCGATAGAATGCCCGGCGCACATGGCGGAAGTCCATCTGATCGTCAATCCCTGCGCCGGAAGGGGCGGCGCGCAGCGTCTGGCGCCTGCCGTTCAGGCTCGCATCGGCGGGCACGGCATCGCTTGCCGCGCGCGCACGACGCGCGCGCCGGGAGATGCGGCGACGCTGGTCTCGGAAGCACTGCGCGCGGGCGCCGA
>Ga0156084_160_pt3 | contig 22831 bp, 19 predicted proteins | sample RifCSPlowO2_02_FD_107737 | JGI IMG/M metagenome (GOLD analysis project Ga0156084, IMG submission 107737) | Betaproteobacteria bacterium RIFCSPLOWO2_02_FULL_66_14
CCTGGACCCGGAAACCCGGACGCTGGATCGTCGCCGCCGAACTCGTCGACACGACGCGGCTTTACGCGCGCACCGTGGCGAACATCGATCCCCGGTGGCTGGAGGAACTCGGCGCGCACCTGCTGAAGCGCCACGCCGAACGGCCGCACTGGGAACGCTCGCGCGCTCAGGTCGTGGCGCTCGAGCGCGGCACGCTCTACGGCCTGCCCGTGTATTCCGACCGGCGCGTGCACTACGGGCCGTCCGATCCGGTACTCGCGCGCGAAATCTTCCTGCGCTCGGCGCTGGTCGAAAGCGATTTCGAGACGCGCGCGCCGTTCTTCGCGCACAACCAGCGCCTGTTGCGCGAAATCGAGCGCCTCGAGCACAAGTCGCGCCGGCCCGACATCCTCGTGGACGACGAGCTGATTTTCGCCTTCTACGAAGCACGCGTGCCGGAGGGGATTCACAACGGCGCCGACTTCGAGCGCTGGCGGCGCGAGGCCGAACGCACGGATCCGCGCCGGCTATACCTCGAACGCGACGACCTGATGCGGCACGAAGCCGCCGGCATCACGACGGAGAATTTTCCGCCGGCGATCGTGTTCGGCGCGAGCCGGTTCGCGCTCGAGTATCACTTCGAGCCGGGCTCGCCCCGGGACGGCGTGACGCTCACGGCGCCCGTCGCGCTGCTCAACCAGGTCCCCGCGGCGCGATGCGAGTGGCTGGTGCCCGGCATGCTGAAGGAGAAGGTGCAGGCGCTCGCGAAGAGCCTGCCGCAGCGGCTGCGGCACAAGCTCGGCCCGCTCGCTGAAATTGCGCAGGATTTCGTGAACCGCGTGCAACCCTCGGACACGCCGCTTGCGCTGATGCTCGGACGCCACATTCGCGCCGAGTTCAATCTCGAGCTGCCGGCAGATGCCTTCCGCGCGGATTCGGCGCCGCCGCACCTGCAGATGAATTTCCGCGTCGTCGACGAGCACGCGCGCCAGCTGGGGATGAGCCGCAATCTCGCGCAACTGAAGCGCGAGTTGTCCGGGGAAAGCGAACTCGCGCTGCGCGAAACCGCAGTTCCGGCGGCGGCCGAGCAATTCACCGCCTGGACCTTCGGCGACCTCGACGAATTGATGGAAATCCGGCGCGGCGGACAGATCCTCGTGGGTTATCCGGCGCTCCAGGTCGCAGGCGAGGGCGTTTCGCTGCAGGTGTTCGACTCGCCCGAGAAGGCGCGCGAGGTGCATCGCGACGGCGTGAAGCGCCTGCTCGCGAACGCGTTTCGCGACCGCGTCCGGGACCTCGAAAGGTCGATCGGCCGGGACGTCGCGCTCGGCGCCCACAAGGCGGACCTGATCTCGGCGGCGCTCGACCGGACGTTTTTGTCCGAGTCGTTGCCCATGAAGCAGGCCGATTTCGAGCGTCGCGTGACCGAGGGCCGGAGCCGCTTCACGCTGATCGCGCAGGAACTGCAGCGCCTGGCGGCCTCGATCCTCGCCGAACACGCGCCGGTACAGAAACGCATCGCAGCCGTGCAGAAGGCGTTTCCGCAAGCAGCGGCGGAGGTGCGCGCGCAGTGCGATCGGTTGCTCGCTCCGCAGTGGATCGCGCGCACGCCGTGGGAGCGCCTGCAGCATCTGCCGCGCTATCTGAAGGCTGCGGAGCAACGGCTCGAGAAGCTCCGCGGCGATCCAGCGCGCGATGCGCAGCGCGCCGCAGAAATCGCACCGCTCGAGCAGGCCTACCGCAGGGAACTCGCGGCGCGGGCGCGGTATGGGAGCCTCGCGCCGGAACTGGAGCAGTTCGGCTGGCTGCTGGAAGAGTTACGCGTTTCGCTTTTTGCACAGGCGCTCAAGACGCCGGTCCCGGTTTCCGTCAAGCGGCTGACGAAACTGTGGCAGAGTATGCGCAGATGACCGGCGTCGGCGCATCCCTCCTGTTTGCGTTTGCGAATGCGATCCATCCACGCATGCTCTGGCTGATGCTGTGGCCGGTGCTGATCGCGATGGCCGCGTGGGGATCGCTCGCGGTCGTTTTCTGGGGACAGGCTGCGCTCTGGGTGGCCGAACTGATCCGCCAGTGGGCCGAGTACGCGGCATTCATCCTGCCCTGGGACGCAAGCGGCGTGGCGCTATTCGCCGCGAAGGCCCTGATCCTGCTGCTCCTGGTTCCGCTCATTCAGCTCACCGCGCTGCTCATCCTCGGCATGTTCGGAATGCAGGCGATGGTGGATCACGTCGCGACGCGCAGTTTCGCGCAGCTCGAGCGCCGGGGCGGCGGCGGGTTCGCCGGCAGCCTGTGGAACGGGCTCGTTGCGATCATCGGACTGGTGCTGCTCGGTCTTGTAAGTCTTCCGCTATGGCTCATTCCGCCACTCTGGCCGGTCCTGCCGATCGCGATCCTGGGATGGGTCAACCAGCGCGTGCTGCGCTACGACGCGCTCGCCGAGCACGCCGACGCCGGAGAGATGCGAAAGATCTTCGATCGGCGTCGCGGCGCGCTTTACCTGCTCGGGGTGGGACTTGCCCTCGTCGCCTACGTGCCGATTGTCGGGTTCTTCGCTCCGGTGCTGGTCGGTCTGGCGTTCATCCATTACCTGCTGGCGCAATTAGCTCTGATGCGCAACGCGACGGCGCCAGGCCGATGAAAGCGTTCGGCGCGTTCGTCATCGGCGACGAGATTCTCGTCGGCAAGCGCCAGGACAAGCACTTGACGTTTCTCATCGGCGCGCTGGCCAAGCGCGGGCTGCGGCTCGCGTGGTGCGAGTACCTCGGCGACGAGCCGCAGCGGCTGACCGCCGCGCTGCGGCGCAGCCTCGCTTCGGACGACATCGCGTTCAGCTTCGGCGGAATCGGCGCCACGCCCGACGATCACACGCGGCAATGCGCCGCCGACGCGATCGGTGTGGGCCTCGCGCCGCACCCCGATGCCGAGCGCGAGATCCGCGCCCGGTTCGGCGGCGAACTCACCCCGCACCGCCTGCAGATGGGCACCTTTCCCCAGGGTGCCGAAATCATTCCGAACCCGGTCAACCGGGTTCCCGGTTTTTCGCTCGGCGAGCATCATTTCCTGCCCGGGTTTCCGCAGATGGCCTGGCCGATGGCCGAGTGGGTCCTCGACACGAAGTACCGCGCGTTGTTCGGGCGCGACCGCTGGGCGGAGGCTTCGATCCTGGTCTATGAGGCGGGCGAAAGCCAGCTGGTGCCGGTGATGCACGAGGTGGGCGCGCGTTTTCCGGGGGTCAAGGTGTTCAGCCTGCCGTCGATGGGCGCCGACGGCTCGCGCCGGCACGTGGAACTCGGCGCGCGCGGCGATCCGCAGCAGGTGAACGAGGCGATCGAACTGATCCGCGCGGGCGTGAAGGCCGCAGGATTTCCTCTGCGCTGACGCGCAAGCCGCTGCCGCTCCTGCCGGCGTCAGGCCGGTAGCGCAATATTCCCGTCGGTGCTGTACCGGTAGTCGTGAAACACGTGCTCGGCGGTGAGCAGCCGGTAACTGCCGTCAGGGAGCCGGGTGCTCGTGTCTTTGAGCCGATAGGTGTAATGACCGCAGGTCCAGCAGTCGAAGTTGCGCATGTGCGTGCACAGGCAGGTCTTGTCCAGCACCACGACGTTCTTGGCTTCCGGGTGCGCCAACACCTCGCGGTTGTAGGCCGTGATGTAGGCGCAGTTGCCCGAGCCGTCGAGCAGGTATCCGTAGGCTTCGCAGTTGGGCCGGTTTCCGGCGCCGATCGCGGGGCTGCCCTTCAGCATGCGCATCGGGTAGCCCGTCGGCGAGATCATGTTGACCTCGATTTCGTCCTCGGACGCCTTGAAGTACTCCTGCTTGACGTCTTCGGGCAGACCGCATTCGCGGGTCACGGTAAAGCGCGTCGCCACCTGGACCGCCGCGGCCCCCGTCTCGAGGTACGACACGGCATCGCTGCCGGTGAAGATGCCACCCGCGGGAATGATCGGTATCGCGAGCTTTTCGGCCTGGAGGTACTGAAGGATTTCGGTGGCGATGCTGCGCAGGTCGTACTTCGCCCAGTCCATGCCGAAGCCGAGGTGGCCCCCGGCGAGCGGCCCCTCGACGATGACGTAATCGGGAAGGCGGTTGAGGCGCGCGTTCTTGCGCAGGAACAACTGCAGCGCGCGCAGCGACGAAACGATGATCCCGAGCCTGGCGTGGCGAAACCGCGGGTGATCCTCCATCAGCGCGAACGATCCGAGGTGCAGCCCGGCCGAGAGCGTGATGCCGTCGATCCCGGCATCGAGCGCCGAGCGCAGGCGAACGCGCAGCGTCTCGCGCGGCGCGTTCATCGTGAGCTTTTCCATGCAGTTGATGAAGATCAGCCCGTCGCCGCGCTTGGACTGCATCGTTCGGCCGACGTGGTTCTGCGTCGCCTCGGCGAGCCGCCCGAGATCGAACAGCACTTTCGATTTGTCCGAATTCGCCGCGTTGTACTTGAAGAGCTTGGCCTTTTCGCTGACGAACCGGGTCTTGAAGTGGCGGTCGGATACCGCCGGCACCATTGCGTCTGAAATGTGGCCGATGCCGCCCAGGCGCGCGCCCTCGAGCGCGAGCGCCGCGGCCGAAATGTCCACGCCCATGCCGCCGATCATGATCGGCACGAGTTCGCTGTCGCCGAGCTTCAGGCGGAAATCGTCGACCCGCTTCATTGCTTCCCTTGCCGGAAAAAACCAGGCCCGTCCCCCTGATGGTATCGCGCCTTGCGCCGGAACGCCCCTGCGCGAGGACCGAGGACAACCCTGCTGGATCCGGGGGCAAGACGCCGCGACCGGCCCGCCGCTTCGTCCTTCGTCTCTAGGACGATCCTCGCCGCGCGAGGTAGATGCCCGCAAGCACCACGACGCCACCGATCATTTGCAGCGGCACCAAGGGCTCGGCGAGCAGTACCCACGCGAACATCGCCGCCATGACCGGCTGGAACAACAGGCTCACCGAGGAAAACGCCGCCGGCAGGTGCGCCAGCGCATAGGCGATCAGGCCCTGGCCCGCCGAGTGCGAAATCCACGCCAGGCCCAGCAGTTTCAGCCAGCCGATTTGCGTCGCTGGCAGCAATCCCTCGCCGGAGGCGAGCGCGACCGGCAGCAGAAACGCGGTGGTGAGCGTCGTCGTCACCGCCATCAGGCGAACCGTCGCGATGCCCAGATCGCGCACGTCCTTCACCGACAGCAGGTACCACGCGTAGAACATGGCCGTGATCACGCCGAGCGCATCGCCCAGCAGCGCGGTGGGCGAAAATTCCAGGCTCGTGCGCACCAGCAGCGCGACGCCCGCAAGCGCGGTGGCGAGTCCCGCCAGGAACACCGCGGTCGGCCGCCGCCGCCAGACGAGCCAAACCGTGAGCGTGACGAAGATCGAAGCGAGATTGGCAAGCAGCGTCGAGTTCGCCACCGAAGTGAACTTGATCGACCAGTGCCAGAAGGCGAGATCGCCGGCGAACGCAAAACCCGCCGCAAGCAGCAGTTTCCATTGACGTTTCTCCAGCGCCCTCGTGGCCTCGCCGCGCCACGCGCAGAGCAGCCAGAGCAGGGGCACCGCGAGCGCGACGCGCCAGAACGCGCTCGCGGTCGGTCCAACTTCCGATACTCTGACCCAGATCGGGGACAGCGCGATGCAGGTTGCGCCCGCAAACAGCGCGCCGAGCGCAAGCCCGTCTCCCGCGCGCGGCTTTGCGTCCGGATTCGACATTCACGGATGGTAAACTTTTGACGACCCCCATGCTTGCACCGCGCTTCGTTCACCTGCGGCTCCACAGCGAGTACTCGGTGACGGACGGAATCGTGCGCATCGACGACGCAGTGGCGCGGGCCGTCGCCGACGGCATGCCGGCGCTCGCGCTCACCGACAACGCCAACGTCTTCGGCATGGTGAAGTTCTACAAAGCGGCGCTCGCCTCGGGCGTGAAACCGCTGTTGGGCGCCGATTGCTGGATCCAGAACGAACTCGATCGCGACAAGCCCTCGCGGCTGCTCCTGCTGTGCGCATCGCGCGGCGGATACCTCAGGCTGTCGGAACTGCTCTCGCGCGCCTGGCTCGGCAACCAGCACCGCTCTCGCGCGGAAATTGCGCCGGCATGGTTCCGGGAGCTGGGGACCGAAGGGCTGATCGCGTTGTCGGGTGCGGCGGCCGGTGACGTCGGTCTCGCTTTGCTCGCCGGAAACGCGACCGCGGCCGAACGCTACGCGGCGGCGTGGGCGGAACTTTTCCCCGGGCGCTACTACCTGGAGTTGCAGCGCGCCGGCTTCGCGCAGACCGAGGCGCTGATCGCGCGCACGCTCGAAGTGGCGGTTGGTCTCGACCTGCCGGTGGTCGCCACGCATCCGATCCAGTTCCTCGCGGCGGAGGATTTCCGCGCCCACGAGGCGAGAGTGTGCATCGCGGAGGGTTACCTCCTGGGCGACCGGAGACGGCCGCGCCGCTTCACGCCGGAGCAGTGCTGGAGGACCCGGAAGGAGATGGCGCTGGCGTTCGCCGACCTGCCACAGGCACTGGAAAATTCCTTCGAGATCGCGCGCCGCTGCAGCGTCCAAATCGAACTGAACCAAAGCCGCCTGCCGGCCTTTCCGACGCCGGAGGGGATCTCGATCGACCGTTACCTGCACCAGAAAGCCGAGCGCGGCCTGGCCGTTCGCATGGAGCGGCTTTTCCCGGACGCGGCGCAACGTGCGGCGGAGGCGCCGCGCTACCTCGAACGACTCGAGTTCGAGATCCGGACCATCGTGCAGATGGGATTCGCGGGTTATTTCCTGATCGTCGCCGATTTCATCGCCTGGGCGCGTTCCAACGGCGTGCCGGTGGGTCCCGGGCGTGGATCCGGTGCCGGGTCGCTGGTCGCGTTCGCGCTCGGTATCACCGACCTCGACCCTTTGCGATACGACCTGCTGTTCGAGCGCTTCCTCAACCCCGAACGCGTCTCGATGCCGGATTTCGACATCGATTTCTGCCAGGACGGGCGCGATCGCGTGATCGATTACGTCCGCAACAAGTACGGCGCCGACTCGGTCGCGCAGATCGCGACCTTCGGCACGATGGCGGCGCGCGCCGTGGTGCGCGACACGGGGCGGGTGCTCGACCTTGGCTACAACTTCTGCGACCAGATCGCCAAACTCATTCCCGCGCAACCCGGGCAGACCGTGACGCTCGCCGACGCGCGCAGGATGGAGCCGGTGCTCGCCGAGCGCGAACGCAACGACGACGACGTTCGCGAACTGCTCGCGCTGGCCGGGAAACTCGAGGGACTGACGCGCAACGTCGGCATGCACGCGGGCGGCGTGCTGATCGCGCCGGGACGGCTCACGCAGTTCTGCCCGCTGTACGCGGCCGAGGGCACCGCCAACGTCATCTCGCAGCTCGACAAGGACGACGTCGAGGCAATCGGGCTGGTGAAATTCGATTTCCTCGGACTCACGACCTTGACGATCCTCGACTGGTCGGAGCGCTACGTCCGCCAGCTGGGCGAGCCGGAGTTCTCGGTGGACGGAATTTCGCTCGACGATCCGGCGACCTACGCGCTGCTAGCCGCGGGAAACGCCGCTGCCGTGTTCCAGTTTGAATCGCGCGGCATGCGCGATCTCCTCAAGCAGGCGCCGCCGGCGCGCTTCGAGGACGTGATCGCCCTGGTTGCGCTGTACCGCCCGGGCCCGATGGAGCTGATCCCGGAATACGTCGCCTGCAAGCAGGGCCGCAAGCGCGTCGAGTACCTCGATCGCCGGCTCGAGCCGATCCTCAGCCCGACCTACGGCGTCATGGTGTACCAGGAGCAGGTGATGCAGATCGCACAGGTCATTGGCGGCTATACGCTGGGTGGCGCCGACAAGCTGCGCCGCGCGATGGGCAAGAAGGATCAGAAGGAAATGGACGATCACCGCGGCAGTTTCGTCGCCGGCGCCGAGAAGAACGGCCTGCAGCGCGGCCGCGCCATGCAGCTGTTCGACCTGATGGCGAAATTCGCCGGCTACGGCTTCAACAAATCGCACGCCGCGGCTTACGCGCTGCTCGCCTACCAGACCGCGTACCTGAAGGCGCATCACCTCGCCGCGTTCATGGCCGCCAACCTCTCGGCAGTGATGGACGACACCGACAAGGTGCGGCAACTCCACGATGATGCGATCGCCAACCGGCTCGCGATCCTGCCGCCCGACGTCAACGCCTCGGACTACCGGTTCACGCCCGTGGATCGACTGACGGTGCGCTACGGCCTTGGCGCGGTGCGCGGCACCGGCGCCTCGGCGATCCACGCAATTGTTGAAGCCCGCAAGTCGGGACGCTTCGGCGGCCTGTACGAGTTCTGCTGCCGCGTCGACAAGCGCCACCTCAACCGGCGTGCGATCGAGGCGCTGGTACGTGCCGGGGCGTTCGACTCGATCGAGCCGGACCGCGCGCGCCTGCTCGCCTCGGTCGGGCGCGCGATCGAGGCGGCGGAACAGACCGAGCGGCGCAAATCGCAGAACAGCCTGTTCGGCGATTCGGACATCGGGCGCGCCGAACTCGAGGCGCTGCTCGAAGCGAATCCCTGGGATCTCAGGCAGCGCCTGATCGAGGAGAAGGCGGCGCTCGGCTTCACGATCTCCGGGCACCTGTTCGCGGTTTACGAGCCGGAACTCGCCGGATTGCCGTGCCGGGCGCTGGCTCAGCTTGCGCCCGCCGAGCACGCCGTTCTCGTCGCGGGCATCGCGGTGGAGGCGCGGGCGCAGATGTCCAGGCGCGGCCGGATGATGCTGATCAAGCTCGAAGACCGGAGCGCGCAGGTTGAAGTAAAGGTGTTCAACGAGGTGCTCGATGCGTACCGCGAGCGGATCAAGACCGACGATCTGCTGCTGGTGCGCGGACGCGCGCAGCGTGACATGGTCACCTCGGGCGTGCAGCTGATCGCCGACGAGTTGTTCGACCTGGCGACGGTCCGCACGCGATACGCGGCCAACCTGCGCATCGCGATGAACCGGCAGGCCGACGCGAAGCGGCTCCGGGATCTGCTTGCGCCCTATCGCGCCACCGAGGGCCCGTCCTGCCCCGTGACGGTTCATTACGAAAACGGGGATGCGAGCTGTGACGTGGCGCTGGGTGCCGAGTGGCGCGTGCGGCCGGACGAGCGCCTGATCAGCGAACTGCGCGCCTGGCTGACGCCCGATTGCGTGCGCGTGGTGTATGGGCCGATCGGGCAGGGCAATGGCGCGTCTGCGCCGACGCCGCTGCGCGCCTGGTCAGAGGCAAGGCGTACGATTCATTAGGCCGCTGACTGCGCGATACCAGTCGTTCTGCAGCCGCTCCATCGGATCGTAGCGCCGTTTCTCGGCGATGAATTCGCCGAGCTGCGGATAGCAGGTCGCAAGCTGGGCGCGCGACACGCCGGGCGCTGACCACGCCGGGAACGACCCGGAACGCGCGAGCGCCTCGGCGTACAGCAGGCGGCGCACCTCCGCCGCATGCACGCTCGCACCCAGCGTTTCGCGCCGGCCGAATTGCACCAGGACATTCGTCCAGTCGCGCCGCGCCCAGCTGAGCGCCGTCTCCGCGCCCCGGCAGAGCTTTCGCGTGCTGATTCGAATCCGCTCGAGCCGCCGCTGCGCGAGCAGCGCGTTCGTGGCCGCGAGGAAATCGCCCGCCTGCTCGGGTGGCAACAGGGCATCGACCTCGCACCGGCGTCGTGCTTCGGGCGTGGTCGCGCCTGATTCTGCAGGGCGGGTCGCGGCGGCTGCGGCGCGCAGCAACTCTGCGCTTCGCAAGGTCACGCTGTAGAGCAGGCCGAACACACCATGGCCGCCGACGGCAAGGCGAAAAAGCGGTGCTTCGCGGGCACGGTCGACGCGGCGCAGTTCGCCATCGAGGGTCACGAGCGCGATCGATTCGACGTACCGGGCAAGCGGAAGACCGTCGGGCGCGGGCGAATCGAGCGACACCGATCGCCCGATGGACTCCGGAGGATGCGCTTGGGCGACCCAGCGCGCGAGCGGTTCGCCGGATCGACCGAGCCAGGCTGCGAGCGCGCTCCAGGACATGGCGCCCTGGACTTCCATCAGGCGTTGGCCTTCGTCCGAGCGCAGCACGCAGTTCAGCGACGAGCCGTCGAGCGCGAGCGGCCGATCGCGCGCTTCGCGCAGCGCACGGCGCAGCTCTTCTGCGGAGTGCACCCGGACCCGGGCGATCAGGGGGATGGCGGGCAAGGTTGCGGCCGACGGCAGGTTCAGGGTGGCGAGCATGGGGCGCCTCGTCGCGTTTGGGATTGCGGCGGATTGTGCGACCGCGCGCCGGGGTTGCAATACGCGCAGAGAAAGTATCACTTGGTGCTACCATGAGTCGCATGCCGGTCCGGAGCCGCTTCGTCGAAGCGCTGAAGAAAGCGCTGCGCGCGCGCGGCTACACCTACGCGCGGCTCGCCCGCCGGATCGGCCTCTCCGAGGCCAGCGTCAAACGCCTGTTTTCGCGCGGCGGCTTCACGCTCGCGCGGATCGAGCAGATTCTCCGCGTGCTCGAACTCGAGCTGTACGACGTTGCGCGCATGAGCCGCGGCGGCGGCGAAGACCCGGCGCAACTGACGCTCGATCAGGAAACGGTGCTCGCGCGCGACGCGCGGCTGCTGTCGGTGTTCTGGTTGCTGCGCAACGACTGGAGCTTCGAGGAAATCCTGCGGGATTTCGCGATTTCGCGCCCGGACCTGACGCTAACGTTCGCGCGCCTCGCCAAGGTTCGCCTGATCGACTGGGGACCGCGCGAGCGCGCGCGGCTCTTGGTGCCGCGCGAATTCCACTGGCGCTCGGGCGGACCGGTGAAGAAAGCCTACGGCGCCCGGGTGATGCAGGAATTCCTCGGCGGACGGTTCGACGGCGCGGGCGAACTGCTGCGCTTCGAGGCGCGCGACCTCTCGGCCGATTCGGCCGCGGTGCTGCGTCGCCGACTCGAGCGCCTGGTCGCCGAGTTCAACGAGACGGCCGAGGTCGACGCGAGCCTTCCCGGGCGCAAGCGGCAGTCGTTCGGCCTGCTGCTCGCCGTCCGTCCATGGCAGTTCTCTATCATGATCGCGCTCAAGAAGCGCCGCAGTGCCGCGTCTCAGGCGGACGGCAGCCGGTCGAAATCCGGGTAGCTGCGGTCGAGGCCGGCGGCCGCCGGTTGCACATCGACCTGCGTGACGCGCGCCGCAGGCGGACCGCGGCGCACCCAAGCGATCAGCGCATCCACGGCTTCCGGGGCGCCCTGCGCCACGGCCTCGACGCTGCCATCGCGGCGGTTGCGGACCCAGCCGCGAACCCCGAGCCGATCGGCTTCGGCGCGAAGGGCTTCGCGATAGCCGACGCCCTGCACCAGACCGAAAACGCGGAGGTGCCGAGTCACGTCCATCGGCTTATCGACCGATTAGAATCGCTTCTCGTTTCGATTCGGGTTGCGGCTATCATTTCTCGACGGTGGCGCCGTGCCGCCGATAGGAGGAGGAGCCGATGAACAAGGTATTGCCGCTGCTGGTCGTTTTGCTGTCCTCGTGGATCGCCGGGTGCGCTAGCACCGGCGCATCGAGCGGGTCGCAGGAGAAAGTCATATACCACGTCAATCTTGGGAACGAGCAGGCCTCCGACGGCCTGCGCAACATCCGTAACCACCTCTCGGCCGACCCCAAGGCGAAGATTGTCGTGGTGACTCATTCCAGGGGCATCGATTTCCTGCTCAAGGACGCCAAGGACAAGGACGGCAACCGCTATCTCGATCAGGTCGAACGCCTGAAGCTGCAGGGCGTTCAGTTCGACGTTTGCGAAATTGCGATGACGAGCCGCGGTCTCAAGCGTGACAATTTCATCGAGTACGCGAGCTTCGTTCCCTCCGGCGTCGCCGAAATCACCAGGCTGCAGCAGCGCGAGGGATACGCCTACCTGAAGCCCTGAGCGCCCGCGCTTACCGCGGTCAGGATTCCCTGCAGGATGGCAGCGGGCGCAGGCGGGCAGCCGGGCACGGCGACGTCGACCGGGATCACGTTGCCGACGCGGCCGCAGCTCGCGTAGCTCTCGCCGAACACGCCCCCATCGCAGCCGCAGTCGCCGATTGCGACGACGAGCTTCGGCTCGGGCGTCGCGTCGTACGTGCGTCGCAGCGCCTGTTCCATGTTCCGTGCCACCGGTCCAGTGACGAGCAGCAGGTCGGCATGGCGCGGGCTGGCGACGAACTTGATCCCCAGTCCCTCGAGGTTGTAATAGGGGCTGTTCGCGGCGTGGATTTCCAGCTCGCAGCCATTGCACGAGCCGGCATCGACGTGCCGGATGGCGAGCGCGCGGCCGAAATGCCGCAGCACCACCTCGGAGAGTCTTTGCGCGAGCTGGCGCAGGGCCTCGTCGGCGTGCGGAGCGGGTTCCGTGACGATGCCGGTTTTCGCAATCTGCTTGAGCAGCTGATACATGGCTAGAGATCGTGCCCGCTGTAGCTGAGATTGAAAGACTTGTTGATCAGCGGGAAGTCCGGAACGATATTGCCCATCACCGCGCGTTCGAGGAGCGGCCAGTTCTGCCACGACGGATCGTGCGGGTGCAGGCGATGGATGCGGCCGCCGTCGGCCGTCTCCAGCGCCACCAGCACGTCTCCGCGCCAGCCCTCGGTCCATCCGATCCCGCAACGGCCGCCCGCCGCCGTGGCGAGCGGAACCTTGATTTCGCCGGGTTCAAGGCGCGCGACCAGCGCCCGGATGAGCCGGAGGGATTCGGCGAACTCGTCGAATCGCACTGCGGCGCGCGCCGCCACGTCGCCGCGCGTCTGCGTGGCGATGCGCACGTCGAGCTGCTCGTAGGGCGGAACCGGATAGTCGACGCGCAGGTCCCGGCCGATGCCGCTGGCGCGACCGGCCATCCCGCAAAGGCCGAGCCTGTCCGCGAGTTCCGGGGTCACCTGCCCGGTCATGATGAAACGATCCTGCGCTCCGGCGTGCTCATCGTAAATCGAGCGCAAGCTGGCGACTTCGGTCTGGATGGATGCGAGCCGCTCGAGCAGCCGCTCCGCGCCGCGCGAGGACAGATCCCTCGCCACCCCACCGGGCACGACGAAATCCATCAGGTAGCGATGGCCGAAGAGTTCCGCGCACAGCCGCAGCAGGTCCTCCTTCAGTCGCCAGAACTGGTAGAAGCCGAAAGCGAGCGCGACATCGTTGCCGAGATAGCCGAGGTCGCCGAGATGGTTTGCGATGCGCTCGATCTCGAGCAGAATGGCGCGCAGCACCAGCGCGCGACGCGGTGGTTGGGTACTGCTCGCGCCCTCGGCTGCCATGGCATAGGCCCATGCAAAGGCGACCGTCGAGTCGCCGCTGATCCGCCCCGCGAGCCGGGCGCCGTCGGCGAGCGTCATGGACTCGAAACGCTTTTCGATCCCCTTGTGCTTGTAGCCGAGCCGTTCCTCGAGCCGCAGGATCTTTTCGCCGACGATCGAGAAGCGGAAATGACCGGGTTCGATGGTGCCTGCATGCACCGGGCCCACCGGAATTTCGTGCACGCCTTCGCCTTCGACCTTGACGTACGGGTAACGGTCGTCGCTCGCCGGAAAACGGCTGGCGAGGTCGAAATCCTTCCGCAGCGGGAAGCTGCCTCCGGGCCAGGCGCGATGCCGCAACCACTTGCGGTGATCCGGGCTGTCCTGCGCGTGGATGCCGACGAGATCGTACGCGGCGCGCTGCATGCGGTTTGCGCTCGGGAAAATGTCGGCGATCCCGGGATAGCGCGGATGCTCGCGCGCCAAGGCAACCGTGAGCCAGGCGAGCCCGCTGCGTCCCGCGAGCGCCAGGTGCAGCGCAAAGCCGCCGGAGCGCGCTGTTTCGTCGCTGCCCCAGAGCGCAACCAGGCGTTCGTTGCGCGCACGGGCGGATTCGCACGCGCTGCGCAACTGAGCGGGTTCGATCGCCGCCCGGCGCGCCGGCATGGCGCCCTCGATCGGTTGGGTCTGTAGATGGAAATCGGTCATCGTCGTGCGTGGTTCATCCGATCAGCGCGGCCGCCTGGCGGTACCAGTCGACGAGATACGGCGGAATGTACAGGCCGAGCAGCAGCACGATCGCGAGGTGCACGAACACTGGAATCAGCGCCGGCGGATGCGGCAGCCGGCGCGCTTCGGTCTCGCCGAACACCATCGGCTGCACCTTGCTGAAAATCGCCGCGAAAGCGACTCCCAGCGCAATCAGCAGGAACGGCGTCGCCCAGGGGTGCTCGTGCATCGCGGTGGTGAGCACCATGAATTCGCTCGTGAACACGCCGAACGGAGGCATGCCGAGAATCGCGAGCGTCCCGAGCGCCAGTCCCCAGCCGATGGCGGGACTTTGCTGGATCAGACCGCGGATCGACGCCATTTCCTGCGTGCCCGTCGCCTGGGCGGCGTGCCCCACGGTGTAGAAGATGGCGCTCTTGGTGAGCGAATGCACGGTCATGTGCAGCAGTCCCGCGAACGCGGCCACGGTGCCCCCCATGCCGAAGGCGAAGGTCATGATCCCCATGTGCTCGATCGAGGAGTACGCGAACATGCGCTTGATGTCCTTCTGGCGCGAGAGGAAGAACGCGGCCACCACCACCGAGAGCAGCCCGAAGCCCATCATCAGGTTTCCGGAAAAGTTGCGCTCGAGCGCGCCATCCACCAGCACCTTGCTGCGCACCACGGCGTACAGCGCGACGTTGAGCAGCAGGCCCGAGAGCACCGCGGAAATCGGCGTCGGGCCCTCGGCGTGCGCATCGGGCAGCCAGTTGTGCAGCGGCACAAGCCCGACCTTGGTGCCGTAGCCGACGAGGAGGAATACGAACGCGAGCGAGAGCACCGTGGGCTCGAGTTCGTGGCGAACCTCGTACAGGTGCGTCCACAGCAGCGACGAGCCTCCCGGCCCGAGGACTTTCTCGGCGGCGAAATACAGCAGGATCGTGCCGAAAAGCGCCTGCGCGATGCCCACCCCGCACAGGATGAAGTACTTCCACGCCGCCTCCAGGCTCGCCGGCGTACGGTACAGGCTCACCAGCAGCACCGTGGTCAGCGTGGCGCCCTCCATCGCGACCCACAGGATGCCGACGTTGTTCGACAGCAGGCACAGCAGCATGGTGAAGGTGAACAACTGGTACATGCTGTGGTAGAGCCGCAATCGCCCCGCGTTGACCCGCCCATGGTGCTCTTCGATGCGCATGTAGGGGCGCGAAAACAGCGCGGTCGTGAACGCGACGAACGCGGTGAGCGCCACCAGGAACACGTTGAACGGATCGACGAAGAACTGCTCGTCGAGCGCGAGCATCGGCCCGTCGGCGATCACCCGGCCCGTGAGCAGCGCCGAGGCGCCGAGCGTCACCAGGCTCATGGCCGCGTTCACTTCCGGCGCCCAGCGCAGGTGCCCCACCAGCGCGAGGATCAAGCCTCCCGCCAGCGGCACGCCGAGCACGAGCGCGATCTCCACCTCAATCCTCCTTGAGCTTTTCCATGTGCCGGATGTCGAGGCTGTCGAACTGTTCCCGGATGTGGAAAAAGAAAATTCCGAAAATGAACGTGCCGACCAGCACGTCGAGCGCGATGCCGAGTTCCACGACGAGCGGCATGCCGTAGGTCGCGCTGGTCGCGGCGAAGAACAGCCCGTTCTCCATCGACAGGAAGCCGATGACCTGCGGCACGGCCTTGCGCCGCACGATCATCATGAGGAACGACAGCAGCACCACCGCGAGCGCGATGCCGAGCGTCGAACGGGTGAGGGTGCTCGCCATCTGTGCGATCGGCGTCGCGAGCGCGAAGGCGAAGATCACCAGGCCGATCCCGATCAGCATGGTGGCGGGAATGTTGATCAGTGTCTCGATGTCCCAGCGCACGTTCAGGCGGTCGATCAGCCGGTGCAGCGCCCAGGGGATGAAAATCACCTTCAACGCCAGGGTGAGCGCGGCGGAGAAGTACAGGTGGTGCTGGCCCGTGGACCAGGCGACGATCAGCGTCGAGGCTGCGAGCGCGGCGCCCTGCCAGGCGAACATCTTGATGAGCGTCAGGACGCGCCGTTGCGCCAGCATCGCAAAGGCGAGCAGCAGCAGGAAGGCTGCGAGCAGGTTGACCAGCTGGGTCGAGAACGGCGTCGCCATCTCAGCCCAGCACGAGGAAGTGAATCAGCATGCCCAGCACCGCGAGCAGGAAGGCAGTCGAGAGGAATTCGGGCGCGAGGAACAGCCGCAGCTTGGCGAGCACCGTCTCGGTCACGGCAAGCGCGGCTCCCCCGAGCGCGAGCTTGGCGCCGAGCGCCGCGATCGCCAGGGGCAGTCCTGCCCAGTCGCCCGCCTGCGCGATGCCCCAGGGCAGAAACAGCGCGATTCCGATGGTGAAGTAGGCAAAGAGCTTGAGCGCCACCGCCCACTCGATCAGCGCGAGGTGGCGTGCCGAATATTCGAGGATCATCGCCTCGTGAACCATGGTGAGTTCGAGGTGCGTCGTCGGGTTGTCGATCGGGACGCGCGCGTTCTCGGCGAGCAGCACCATGGCGAAAGCCACGGCGGCGAACGCGAGGCTGGGATGAATCGCGAACTCGCGGTGCGCGAGCGTATCGACGATCGTGGTCAGCTGCGTAGAGCCGGAAATGAATGCTGCGGTGAACATGGTCATCAGCATGGCCGGCTCGGCGAGAAACCCGATCAGCATTTCGCGGCGCGCGCCCAGGCCGCCGAAGGAGGTGCCGATGTCCATCGCGGCGAGCGCCGAAAACACCCGCGCCAGGGCGAACACGCCCACCAGCGCGATGATGTCGGCGGCTGGGGCGAAGGGCAGGCTGGTGGCGAGCACCGGCACGATCCCCGAGGCGAGCCACATGCAGCCGAAGAGGACGTAAGGCGTGAGCCGGAACAGCGGCGAAGCGTCGTGCGCGATCACCGCGTCCTTGTGAAACAGCTTCGCGAGCGTGTAGTAGGGCAGCAGGATCGAGGGCGCCGAGCGGTTCTGCAGCCACGCCCGACACTGGTTCACCCAGCCGATCAGCAGCGGCGCGACCAGCACCACGAACACCGATTGCAGCAGCTGGAAGGCGACTGCGGAGGCGGTCGTCATGGCCGGGTCCTCATCGCACGAACACCAGCAGCGCGATCAGCGTGAGGAAGCTGTAGAGAAGGTAAATGCTGATCCGGCCGCGCTGCAGCAGGCCGATTTTCCCGGAAATGAATTCGGTCAGCCGGGCCACCGGAAGGTAGAGCAGGCGCCAATGCCGATCCTCGATCTTCAACGAGTAACGCGGCGCGGGATCCTCGGGCGCCGGCAGGTGCCGCGTCATGAGGTACAGCGGCCCGAACACGTGGCGGATCGGCTGGCCGAAGGCATCCGCCGTGTCCTGCATCCGGGCCGTCTGCTCAGGGTAGCCGCAATCCCAGGGCGGGGCGTAGCGCACCCGGCCGTGATAAAAGCGCCGCACCAGCAGAAACGCCAAACCGGTGACCGCAACGATCACGGCGAGGAAGATCAAAGGGCTGTAGCTCGCCTGCCCGGCGGAGGTCGGAACCAGCCACAACCAGTTCGATTCGAGCGCGCTCTCGGGCAGGCCGCCGCCGAGGAGTGCCACGCAGATGCGATTGAGGATCAGCAGGAACGAAACCGGGAACAGCCCCAGCACGAAGCAGCCGGCCGCAAGCCACGCCATTCCGATGCGCTCGGCGCCGCCGCAGTCCTGACCGGCGCCGGCGGCCGGCGCGTGCGCGGGGTGACGCGGCGTGCGCACCTGCCCGAGAAAAGCGACGCCGTAGACCTTGACGAAGCACATCGCGGTGAGCGCGCCTGCGAGCGCGAGGGTGGCCGCGAACAACGGCAGCAGCGTCCGGACCACGCCGTGCTCGAGCAGCGGCGCCTGCAACGCGGTCTGGAAGGTGAGCCATTCGGACACGAAGCCGTTGAGGGGCGGCAGCGCCGAGATCGCAAGCGCCCCGACGAGAAAATAAAACGCGGTCACCGGCATCGTCCGGATGAGACCGCCCATGTCGTTCAGGTCGCGCAGTCCGCGCGAGTGCAGGATCGATCCCGCGCCCAGGAACAGCAGCGCTTTGAAGACCGCGTGGTTGAGCGTGTGATAGAGCGCGGCGATGAGGCCGAGCGCCGCGGCCTCGGTCTGGCCGAACCCGAGGAACACCATCGACATCCCGAGGCCGAGCAGGATGATGCCGATGTTCTCCACCGAGTGATACGCAAGCAGCCGCTTCAGGTCGTGCTGCACCAGGGCGTAGAGTACGCCGAAGAGCGTGGTTCCCGCGCCGATGGCGAGCACCAGGATGCCCCACTCCCAGCGCACGCCGCCGATCAGGTCGTAGATCACCCGCACCATGCCGTAGATGGCGGTCTTCAGCATGATGCCGCTCATCAGCGCCGACACCGGCGTCGGCGCGGCCGGGTGGGCTTCGGGCAGCCAGGCGTGCAGCGGGATCATCCCGGCCTTGGCGCCGAAGCCGAAAAACGCCAGCAGGAACGCGCCCGTGGCCCAGAACGGCGTCAATTCGGCGGTGCGCAGCGCGTTGAAGGTGTAGTCGCCCTGGCCGCCGTGCATGACACCGAAGCACAGCAGGATCGCGATGGCACCCAGGTGCGCGATCAGCAGGTAGAGGAATCCCGCGCTGCGGATCGCGGGCAGCCGGTGATCGGTGGTGACGAGGAAATACGACGACAGCGCCATCGTCTCCCACGCCACCATGAACAGGTATGCATCGTCGGCGAGGATCACCAGCGCCATGCTGGCGAGAAAAACGTGGTATTCGAACGCGATCAACGTCAACCGGGCGCGCGTCTCGCCCCGAAAGTAGCCGTTGGCATAGAGCGTGACGCCCGCCGACACCGCGCCGAGCAGGGTGAGGAAGAATCCCGCCAGGCCATCGAGGCGCAGATGGAACGGAAGGTCGGGCAGCCCGAGCGGAAGCGTGGCCTGCTCGACCGGCGCCCAGGCCGACTCCAGTCCGAAAGCGGCCAGGGCAAGCCCCGTCAGCGCGCCGAGCGGAAAGGCGAACCGGCGGGCGAAGCCTGCGTCGCGGCCCGGCAGCAGCGACAGCGCGCCGATCGCGAGCCAAGCGGCGACGCAGGCGAGCGAACCGGCGAGCGGCGAGAGGTTCATGCCCGCCGCGTTCCGGCAAACGCCACGCGCTGCGTCCGCATTCGGCGCCGCTCGCTCGGCCTCACTCGCGCGGCGTCTTTCCGGCGGCGGCCTTCATGAGCCACTCCGGCAGTTCGCGGCCGGCGGAGTGACCGATGAGGTACTCGCGAATCAGCTGGCGCACGACCTGCGATGGCGTGAGGTCCATTTCCGCGCAGATCTCGAGGAAAAGCTTTTTCTTGCGTGGATCGATGAGGATGGTGAACCGGGAGGTCTTGTTTTCGACCGCAATGTTCCTTCGGCGACGGCCAACCATGACAATCTCATTATAATGCAGTTCCAATGCTGCGACCGCGCCCGGCGCGCGCCTATTTCACGCGCATGCCGGGCTGCGCTCCGTCGTCCGGTGCGACGAGGAAGATTCCGGGCCCTTCGCCCGAGGCGGCGAGGATCATGCCTTCGGAGACGCCGAAGCGCATCTTGCGAGGCGCGAGGTTCGCCACCATCACGGTGAGGCGACCCTTGAGCGCATCCGGAGCGTAGGCCGCCTTGATCCCGGCGAACACGGTGCGCGTCTCGCCGCCGAGGTCGAGCGTCAGTTTGACCAGCTTGTCGGCGCCTTCCACCGCTTCGGCCTCGACGATGCGCGCGACGCGCAGGTCGAGCTTGCTGAAATCCTCGATCGTGATCACATCGCTCACGGCCTGCTCCCTGGCGGCGTGCTGCTGGTGTTCGGCGTGGGTCTGCGGCGAGCGCGCCGCCGGCGCTGCGGCCGGCGCGGGCGACTCGAACAGCGCGTCGAGCTGTTTTTCGTCTACCCGTCCCATGAGATGCTGGAACTTATCGATTTGATGACCCTCTGGCAGCAGGCTCTCGACGTCAGTCCACTGGAGAGGTCCCACTCTCAAGAACTTCTCGACAGCGTGAGAAAGACTTGGCAAAACCGGTTTAAGGTAGATGGTGAGCAATCTGAATGCGTTGATTGCAACGGAACATACGACGTGTAGACGCGTTGCGTCCTCTGGTTTTTTCGCCAAATCCCAAGGTTTTTTTTCATCGATATAGTGATTTACGGCATCGGCGAGCAGCATTACTTCGCGCATTGCCTTCCCAAACTCGCGATCGTCATATAAGGCTCCGATAACTGAACCTCTCGCGCGAACTTCGTGCAGCAATGAATCAGGCCTAAGTCCGAACAGCTCAGCTCCATACTCGTGAGAACCAGCCAATGAGTGGAGCTTGCCGCCAAAACGTTTGAGTAAGAACGGGGCGCACCTGCTGGCGATATTGACGTACTTGCCCACGAGGTCGCTGTTGACGCGCGCGAGGAAATCGTCCGGGTTGAAGTCGATGTCCTCGACCGCGGCATTCAGCTTCGCCGCGATGTAGTAGCGCAGCCAATCGGGATTCATGCCGATGTCGAGATAGCGCAGCGGACTGATGCCGGTGCCGCGGCTCTTCGACATCTTTTCGCCCGAGACGCCGATGAAGCCGTGCACGTAGACATGGTCTGGCACCTTGTACGGCGCGCCGGCGAACTTGAGCATCGCCGGCCAGAACAGCGTGTGGAAGTAGATGATGTCCTTGCCGATGAAGTGAATCTGCTCGCTCGCGTTGAGGGTTGCGGCGAAATCGAGGCCCTTCTTCGCGCAATAATTCTTCAGGCTCGCCAGGTAGCCGATCGGCGCGTCGAGCCAGACGTAGAGATATTTCTCCTCGGCGAAGTCCGGGACGCGAATGCCGAAATAAGGTGCATCGCGCGAGATGTCCCAGTCCCCGAGCGCCTTGTCGCCTTCGCCCTCGAGCCACTCCTTCGCCTTGTTGACCACCTGCGACTGCAGGCGTCCGGGCTGCTCGAGCCAGTTTTTCAGGAACTGCCTGCAGCGGGGGTCGGACAGCTTGAAGAAGAAGTGCTCCGACGACTTGAGCACCGGCTTCGCGCCGGAGAGCGTGGAATAGGGATCGCGCAGCTCGGTGGGTGAGTAGACCGAGCTGCAGTTCTCGCAGGCGTCGCCGTACTGGTCCTTGGCGCCGCATTTTGGGCACTCGCCCTTGATGTAGCGATCGGCGAGGAACATCCCCTTCACCGGATCGTAGTACTGCTCGATCGACTTCGCGTAGACGAGCCCGACCGCCTTGAGCTTGCGGTAGATGTCCTGCGACAGCTCGGTGTTCTCCGGCGAGTGCGTCGAGTGCCAGTTGTCGAAGCCGAGGTGAAAGCCGCGCAGATGCGCCGGGCGCTCCGCCGCGATGCGCGTCACAAGCTGCTCGGGCGTGACGCCCTCGGCCTCGGCCTTGAGCATGATCGGCGCGCCGTGCGCGTCGTCGGCGCAGACGAAGTGCACCTCGTGCCCGCGCATGCGCTGGAATCGCACCCAGGTGTCGGCCTGGACGTATTCCATGATGTGCCCGATGTGGAACGGGCCGTTGGCGTACGGCAGCGCGGTGGTGACGAAGAGTCTGCGGCGGGACATCTGCTCGGGGAGAGAATCGGAGTGCGCGATTCTAGCAAACGGCGCAGGGTTTCCGTCGCGGAGGCGCTCGCTTTTGGGTACACTAGCGCGCTCTTTCCATCGCGTACGAACTCCATGGCCATCAACGAAGCAGACGCCCGGGCGGCGCTTTCCCGGCTGATCGATCCCAATACCGGAAAGGACTTCGTCACTGCACGCGCGGTGAAGAAGTTGAGCGTTTCGGGCGACACCGCCACGGTCGAGATCGAACTGGGCTATCCGGGCAACAGCCAATTCGATCCGATCCGATTGCAGGCGATCGAGGCGCTCAAGGCCGCCGGCGCGAAGAGCGCGGGCGTCACGGTCCGCTCGCGCGTCGTTCCGCACGCGGTACAGCGGGGCGTGAAACTCGTGCCGGGGATCAAGAACATCATTGCGATCGCCTCGGGCAAAGGCGGCGTCGGCAAATCGACCACCGCGGTGAACCTCGCGCTCGCGCTTGCTGCCGAAGGCGCTGCGGTCGGCGTGCTCGATGCCGACATCTACGGGCCTTCGCAACCGACGATGCTCGGCATCACGGGGCGGCCCGAGTCGAAGGACGGCAAGTCGATCGAGCCGATGGAGGGCCACGGCCTGCAGGCGATGTCGATCGGATTCATGATCGACGTCGATACGCCGATGGTGTGGCGCGGCCCGATGGTGACCCAGGCGCTCGAGCAACTGCTCAAGGACACGCACTGGCGCGAGCTCGACTATCTCGTGGTCGACCTGCCTCCGGGCACCGGCGACATCCAGCTTACGCTCGCGCAGAAAGTCCCGGTGACCGGCGCGGTGATCGTCACGACGCCTCAGGACATCGCGCTGATCGACGCCCGCAAGGGCCTCAAGATGTTCGAGAAGGTCGGTATCCCGATCCTCGGCATCGTGGAAAACATGGCGCTGCACGTCTGCCCGAAATGCGGCCACGAGAGCCACATCTTCGGCTCCGGTGGAGCCGAGCGCCTGTGCAAGGACTACGAGACCGAACTGCTCGGTCAGTTGCCGCTCGACGGTGCGATCCGCGAACAGGCGGATTCCGGGCGACCGACCGTGGTGGCGGACCCCGACGGGAAGGTCGCGCAGATCTACAAGCGAATCGCGCGCCGCTGCGCGGTTCGGATCTCCGACCTGCAGAAGGACATGACCTCGAAGTTCCCGAGCATCGTGGTTCAGAACACCTAGAAGGAGCCGCGGGGAGCCTCAGGTTTCCCGTTCCATATGACCATCAAGTCGGACCGCTGGATCCGCCGCATGGCGGTGGAGCACCGCATGATCGAGCCGTTCGAACCGGCGCAGGTCAAGGAGGCCGGCGGGCGCAGGCTCGTGTCCTACGGCACGTCGAGCT
>Ga0156084_122_pt2 | contig 22108 bp, 24 predicted proteins | sample RifCSPlowO2_02_FD_107737 | JGI IMG/M metagenome (GOLD analysis project Ga0156084, IMG submission 107737) | Betaproteobacteria bacterium RIFCSPLOWO2_02_FULL_66_14
GCTCCCGCTTGCGAGGTCCGGCACGACAGCGATCTCGGCAGGCGCCTGGTGACGGTCGCGGTCGGCGCGCTGCCGCCGGACTGCGCGGCCGCCGCGCTCGATCGCGGGGCCACCGCCGCCCGCGCCATGCAGCGCGCAGGATGGATTCGCGACGCTTATCTCGCGCTGCAGGGCCGGACGCGGGTGGTGGCTGCGCCTCCGCGGGTCGGATGCGATAAGCTATCGCCGATGCAACTGGCCACCTCATCATGCTAGCGCGCGCCCTCGCAGCGTTCCTGCTGCTGGCGTCTGCGCTTCCCGCGCGATCCGAGAGCCGGATCGAGATGTTCTATCTCGGCACGCCGGACTGCCGCTACTGCCAGCATTGGGAAGCACGAGCACGCCAGGAACTGCTCGCCTCGCCTGAAGGCAAGGCCATCCGTTACGTCGAGATCCGAGGCGAGACCCTGCGCCAACCGATCGCAGCGCACCATTACCCGCCGGAGTACCGCTGGGTCTATGACCAGATCGGCCCCAGCCGCGGCGTGCCGCGTTTCCTGCTGGCGGTCGATGGCCGCATTACCGTCAGCGTTCTCGGCACCGGTGGATACAACGAGATTTTTCTTCCGGCGCTGCGCGCGACGCTCGCAAGTCGCGCCTCGACGCCGGGCCGGGCATCCATACCCAAGGGAGGAGTGCATGTTCAAGCTCACGCGTCGTAAAGCATTGCTGACCCTGGCTTCGCTTGCGGCGGCGGTCGCTGCGTCGCCCGCCGTTCAAGCGCAGACGATCAAGATCGGTGAACTGAATAGCTACAAGCTGTTTCCCGCGTTTCTCGAGCCGTACAAGAAGGGCTGGGAGCTGGCGCTCGACGAAATCAATCGCGCCGGCGGCATCAACGGCCGCAAGATCGAGGTCGTGTCGCGCGAGGACGGTGGCAATCCGGGCGACGCCGTGCGCGCCGCCGAGGAACTGCTGTCGCGCGAAAACGTGTCGCTCCTGATGGGCACGTTCGCCTCGCACATCGGGCTCGCGGTGTCGAACCTCGCCAACCAGCGCAAGGTCGTGTTCATCGCGGCGGAACCGCTCACCGACAAGATCGTCTGGGAGAACGGCAACCGCTACACCTTCCGCGTCCGGCCCTCGACCTACATGCAGGTCGCGATGCTGATTCCCGAGGCGGCCAAGCTGAAAAAGCAGCGCTGGGCGATCGTCTACCCGAACTACGAGTACGGCCAGTCGGCCACGGCGTCGTTCAAGAAGCTGCTCACGAATGCGCAGCCCGGCGTGCAGTTCATCGGCGAGCAGGCGCCCGCGCTCAACAAGATCGACGCCGGCGCCGTCGTGCAGGCACTGGCGGACGCGAAACCGGATGCGATCTTCTCGTCGCTGTTTGGCGCCGACCTGCAGAAGTTCGTGCGCGAAGGCAACCTGCGCGGGCTCTTCAAGGATCGCCCCGTGTTCAACCTGCTGGCGGGCGAGCCCGAGTATCTCGACCCTCTCAAGGAGGAAACGCCCGACGGCTGGTACGTGACCGGCTATCCCTGGAACGAGATCAGGACCCCCGCGCACCAGAAATTCCTCGCCGCCTACCAGGCGAAGTGGAAGGACTACCCGCGCCTGGGCTCCGTCGTCGGTTACTCGACCCTCTATACCGTCGCCAACGTGCTCAAGCGTGCCGGCGGCCCCGACACCGAGAAGGTCATCGCCGCGATGAAGGGGATGGAAATGGACACGCCGATCGGGCCGATCGTGTGGCGTCCGATCGACAACCAGTCGACCATGGGTGCCTACGTCGGCCGCCTCGCGAAGAAGGACGGCAAGGGCGTGATGGTCAATTGGCGCTACGCCGACGGCGCGCACTTCCTGCCGACCTTCGAGGAGGTCAAGGCGATGCGCAAGGAGTGACGGGATTGGGGGCCAGAGTCACCTGGCCACTGGAGAAGCGACCCTCACCCCACCGAACTGACCGCCGGGTAATCCCCGGCGTTTCTTTTTGTAACAATGACTTATTCTTCTATTCTAATCCAGTTTCTTAACGGCCTGGCGAGCGCCAGCTCGCTCTTCCTGGTGGCCGCCGGGCTGTCGCTGATTTTCGGCGTGACGCGCATCGTCAATTTCGCGCACGGCTCGCTTTACATGCTCGGGATGTACGTCGCCGTGGGTCTGGCCGGGCAGATCGGCTTCTGGTGGAGCGTGCCCCTGGCGGCCCTTGCCGTGGCCGGATTCGGCGCGCTCGTCGAGGCGCTGTTGCTGCGCCGGATTTACGGGGCGCCCGAACTGCTGCAGGCCCTTGCCACTTTTGCGCTGGTCCTGGTCGTGAAGGATTACACGCTCTGGCAGTGGGGGCCGGAGGACATCCTCGGCCCGCGCGCGCCCGGCCTGGACGGCGCCGTGACGATCGCCGGAAACCGCTTTCCCGAGTACGACCTGTTCCTCATCGCCTTCGGACCGCTGGTGCTCGCGGCGTTGTGGTTGCTGCTCAAGCGCACGCGCTGGGGAACGCTGGTGCGAGCCGCCACGCAGGACCGCGAGATGGCCAGCGCGCTGGGCGTGAACCAGCGATGGCTTTTCACCAGCGTGTTCACGCTCGGCGCGTGTCTCGCGGGACTGGGCGGGGCGTTGCAGATCCCGCGCGAGCCGGCGACGCTGCTGATCGACCTCTCGGTGGTCGTGGATGCGTTCGTGGTGGTCGTGATCGGCGGCCTGGGGTCGATTCCCGGGGCGTTCGTCGCCGCGTTCCTGATTGCCGAGATCAAGGCGTTCTGCATCGGCCTGGGCTATTCGACGCTCACGCTGGTGATCGAGTTCATCGTCATGGCCGTGGTGCTGGTGATCCGGCCCTGGGGGCTTTTCGGCCGCAAGCCGGTATTGCCTCGCGGTCCCGGGGCGATCGAGCGGCCGCTCACGCCTCCGTCTCGGACCGTAATCGCCGCCCTCGTCGCAGTCACTGCCGCGCTTGCGCTCCTGCCGCTCGCCTATGGCGGCTACACGTTGGTGTTGATGGTCGACATCCTCATCTTCGCGCTGTTCGCCGTGAGCCTGCACTTCATCATGGGCCCCGGGGGGCTGCATTCCTTCGGACACGCGGCGTACTTCGGACTCGGAGCCTACGGCGCGGGGCTGCTCGCGGTGCGCGCGGGCGCCCCGATGGAGGTTTCACTCGCGTTCGCGCCGCTCCTCGCCGGGCTCGGCGCCCTCGTTTTCGGCTGGTTCTGCGTGCGGCTCTCGGGTGTCTACCTCACCATGCTGACGCTTGCCTTTGCCCAGATCATCTGGTCGATCGTATTCCAGTGGGACGACTTCACCGGCGGCTCGAACGGCATCGTGGGTCTGTGGCCCGCGCCGTGGCTTGCCTCCAAGACCGCCTACTACTACCTCACGCTCGTGTCGTGCGTCGCGGCGATCGCGCTGCTCTGGCGCGTGCTCTACTCGCCGTTCGGCTACGCGCTGCGCGCCGCGCGCGACTCGCCCACGCGCGCCGACGCCATCGGCATGGACGTGCGGCAGCTGCAGTGGGCGGGGTTCGCCGTGGCCGGCCTGTTCGCCGGCATCGCGGGCGCCCTTTATGCGTTCTCCAAGGGTTCGATCTCACCCGAGACCATGGCCGTGTCGCGCTCGGTGGATGGCCTCGTGATCGTGCTGCTCGGCGGCATCCAGACGCTCACCGGCCCGGTCTGGGGCGCGGCGCTGTTCACCTGGCTGCAGGACACCATGGCGCGAAACATCGACTACTGGCGGGCGGTGATCGGCGCGGTGATCCTGCTGCTGGTACTCGCCTTCCCGCAGGGCATCACCGGCTTCGTCGCCGAGCGCCTGGAGCAGCGCAGGACATGAGCGTGCTCGCAGTGAAGAATCTTTCGAAGGCCTTTGGCGGCGTGCAGGCCGTGCGCGACGTGAGCTTCGCCGTGGCCGCGGGCGAACTGCTCGCCATGATCGGCCCCAACGGCGCCGGCAAGACGACCTGCTTCGATCTGCTCAACGGCCAGCTCGCACCGGATGCGGGCGAGATCGAGTTCGAGGGACGCAGCCTCCGGGGACTCGCGCCGCGCGAAATCTGGCGCCTGGGCGTGGGGCGTACCTTCCAGATCACGGCGACCTTCGGCTCGATGACGGTACGCGAGAACGTGCAGATGGCGCTGCTGTCGCATCACCGCAGGCTGAGCTCGCTGTTCTCGCTTGCGGCGAAGCGCTACCGCGGGGAAGCCGATGCGCTGCTTGCGCGTGTCGGCATGCGAGACCAGGCCGAGCGGCCTTGCGCTGTGCTCGCCTATGGGGACCTGAAGCGGGTCGAATTGGCGATTGCGCTGGCCAACCAGCCGCGCCTGCTGCTGATGGACGAGCCGACCGCCGGAATGGCCCCCGGCGAGCGCGGCGAACTGATGCAGCTGGCGGCGGACCTTGCGCGCGGCTCGAAGATCGCGGTGCTGTTCACCGAGCACGACATGGACGTGGTCTTTACCCACGCCGACCGCATCGTCGTGCTCTCGGGCGGCGAACTGATCGCGCAGGGCTCCCCGCAGGAGGTGCGGGCGCACGCCGCAGTGCGCGAGGTCTACCTGGGTTCCTATGCTTGAGGTGCGCGGACTGAACGCGGGTTACGGCCCGGCCAAGATCCTCTTCGACCTCGCGCTCAAGGCGGCCCCGGGCGAAGTCGTGGTGCTGCTCGGCCGCAACGGCGCGGGCAAGTCCACCACGCTCAAGTCGATCATGGGCTTGCTTCGCCTGCACGCGGGAGAAGTGACTTTCGAAGGCCGCCGGATCGACCGCCTGCCGACTTACCGCATCGCGCGCCTCGGCCTGGGTTACGTGCCCGAGGACCGGCGCATCTTCACCGACCTGACGGTGATGGAAAACCTCGAAGTCGGCCGGCAGGCGCCGCGAGCGGACGCACCGCACTGGTCGCCGGAGCGCCTTTTCACGCTGTTCCCCAATCTCGGCCGCATGCAGGATCGGCTCGGCGGGCGCATGTCGGGCGGCGAGCAGCAGATGCTCACCATCGCCCGCACGCTCATCGGCAACCCCAAGGCGGTGCTCCTCGACGAACCCTCCGAAGGTCTCGCCCCGGTGATCGTGGAGCAGATGGCGCAGACCATTCTCGAGATGAAAAAGAGCGGGCTCTGCGTCCTGCTTTGCGAGCAGAATCTGCACTTCGCACACCTGGTCGGCGACCGCGCCTACGTCATCGAAAAAGGCCACCTGCGCTATTCGGGCAGCATGGCCGAACTGGAGCGCGACGACGCCGTGCGCGAACAGTTCCTTTCGGTGTAGACGCAAGCCGGGTGAAACTCCGCAGATTTCTCGGTTTACCGGGTGCGCACGCGCGCGCAGCACTCGCGGGCGGCGTGTTCGCCGGCATTCTGCTGCCCGATCTGGCGGCGTTGTTCCGGCCCGCATTGACGGCAGCCGTGATCGGAACGCTCACGCTCGCCCTGCTCCGCCTGGACTGGTCCAGCCTGTACGCCGGCCTGCGCCGACCGCGATTTGCGCTGCTCTTCGCCGGCTGGCAGCTTCTGCTATCGCCCGCGCTCGCCTGGGCGCTGACCGCGGCGCTGGGATTACCTGCGGTCGTCACGCTCTGCCTGGTGCTGCAGGCGGCCGCACCGCCAATCGGATCGGCGGCCGTGTTTGCGCTCATCCTCGGGCTGGACGGAGCGCTCGCCGTTCTGGGCACGGTCGCCTCGACGCTGCTTCTTCCGCTGACTTTGACCCCGCTCGTCGCCATGCTCGCTTCACCCGGGCTTCACGTCGACCTCGGCGCCTTCTTCCTGCGTGTCGCGCTGCTCGTTGCCGCGCCGTTCGCGCTCGCCTGGACGGTCAGGCTGATCACTGGCCCGGCTCGCCTTGCGAGTCACGACGACATGCTCGGCAGCCTCAACGTCGCCGTGCTGGTCGTTTTTGCGATCGGGGTCATGGACGGAGTGACCGGGCGTTTCGTCGCGGAGCCGGGCTTGATGAGCCTGCTGCTCGGAGCAGCCTGTGCCGCAACAGTATTGCTGCACGTCGCGGGATTCTTCGCGTTCCGCCGGGCCGGCATGCAGACTGCGTTCAGCGCGGCGATCTGCAGCGGCAATCGCAACATGGGCCTGATGCTTGCGGTCACCGCGGGGACCGCCGGGCCCGAGTTCTCCCTGTACGTCGGGCTTGCCCAGATCCCGATGTATTTCGCTCCGCTTGCGCTCGGCCCATTCGTGCGCCGCGCGCGTGCTTTATGATCCCCCGCCATGAACTGGATTGCAGGTGTTGACGTCGGCGGCACGTTCACGGATCTGATCGCCCTCGACCCGGCGACGGGCGAAGCGCGGCTCGCCAAGGTTCCGACCACCGCGGAGAACCAGGCGTTCGGCGTGCTGCAGGCGCTCGAACAGCTTCGGGTTCCGCTGCGCGAATTGGCGCTGGTGGTGCATGGAACGACGACCACGACCAACGCGCTGCTCGAGCGCAAACTGGCGATCACCGGGCTCGTGACCACGCGCGGATTTCGCGACGTCCTCGAACTCGGCCGGCGCACGCGCCCCAATTCCTACGGGCTGCGCGGCTGGTTCGAGCCGCTGATTCCGCGCGAGTTGCGCCTCGAAGTCCCGGAGCGCATGGATGCCGAGGGCGAAGTGGTCACCCCGCTCGACGAGGAGGCGGTGCGCGAAGCGGTCCGGCACCTGGCGGCAAGGGGCTGCGAGTCGCTCGTGATCCATTTCCTTCACAGCTACATCAATCCCGCGCACGAACGGCGCGCGCTCGAAATCGCCCGCGATCTCTGGCCCAACGGATACGTCACCGCGGGCCACACCGTCCTCTCGGAATACCGGGAATACGAGCGCGGCGTGACTGCGGCAGTCAACGCGGCGGTGCAGCCGATCCTCGACCGCTACCTCAAGACGCTCGCAGACGAGCTGAAATCCCGCGGCTTCGCGAACGACCTGCTCGTGATGCAGGGCAACGGCGGCACCGTCTCGGCGACACTCGCCGCGGGCGCCGCCGTCAATACGGTGATGTCGGGCCCCGCTTCCGGGGTGATTGCCGCCGCATACTCGGCCTCGGCCGCGGGCTTTCCGCACGCGATCACCTACGACATGGGCGGTACCTCTACGGACGTCGGCCTGGTGCTCGACGGCATACCCCAGGTTTCCTCGGAACTCGAAATCGAGTACGCCATGCCGGTGCACGTGCCGATGGTGGACGTGCACACGATCGGCGCCGGCGGCGGCTCGATCGCGTTTCTCGGCGAGGACGGCATGCTGCGGGTCGGGCCCAGGAGCGCCGGTGCTCATCCCGGTCCGATGTGCTACGGCCGCGGCGGCACCGAACCGACCATCACCGACGCGAATCTCGTGCTCGGACGGCTCAACGCCGGGAGCCTTCTCGGCGTTGCGGGAACCGCCGACGTGAAGTCCATCGAGGCGACGTTCGCGCAACGACTCGGCAAGCCTCTCGGGCTCGATGGCGTCGGCGTCGCTGCCGCGATCGTGCGCATCGCCAACGACCGGATGGCGGGCGCGATCCGCATGGTGTCGCTCGCGCGCGGCCACGATCCGCGCGACTTCGTGCTGTTTCCGTTCGGCGGCGCGGGCCCGCTCCATGCGGCCGCCCTCGCACGCGAACTCGGGATCCCGAAACTTCTGATCCCGATGCGACCGGGAATTACCAACGCGCTCGGCTGCGTCGTCGCCGATCTCCGGCACGACTTCGTCAATACCGTCAATCGACCGGTCCAAAGCGTCGATCTGGAGCAGGTCCGCTCTTTGCTCGCCGCGCAGATCGCCGAGGGCCGCGCACTCCTCGCTCGAGAAGGCGTTGCGGTGAACGGCGTGCGCCTCTTACACTCGGCCGACATGCAGTTCCAGGGCCAGAGCCACATCCTGACCGTGGCGCTGCCGGGAACCGACGTCTCGCGCGAAGCGCTGCAGGCGCTCTTCGACAAGGCCTACTGGGACCGCTTCGGGGTCGAATTGCCGGAAATCCGCGCCGTGCTGGTGAACCTGCACACCGCGGTGATCGGCCTGCGCCCGCGCCTGGATCTCAAGGTTCTCTCCGATCGCGGCGCGCCTCAGGCGCCGCGAAACCGGGCCGCGTGGTTCGAAGGCGGCTGGCGCAGCACGCCGGTTTTCCAACGCCACGGCCTGCCGCCCGAACTCGCGGGGCCCGCAATCATCGAACAACTCGACTGTACTACCGTGCTCGAACCGGGCAATGTGGCGCGCGTCGACGCGCTTGGCAATCTGATCGTGGAGGTGAATTGAGCAACTTCGGCCTGCTGTTGACGCTCACCGAACCGAGCCCCGAACTCGAGACCGAGTTCAACGCATGGTACGACACCGAGCACATTTTCGAGCGACTTTCGATTCCGGGCTTTCTGTCGGCGCGGCGCTGGGTCGCCGACGTAAAACCCGGCGAGGGCAAATACCTCGCCACCTACGAACTGGTCTCGCCCGACGTGCTGTATTCGGAGGCGTACCGCGAGCGCTACGCGAATCCGACGCCGTGGTCCGAACGAAGCCTGGGCTCGACGGTCGTGTTCCGCCGCTGGGGCTGCGAGCAGATCAATCCGGGCGAGGCGTTGCCGAGCATGCTGGCGCACGCCCAGTTCGTCGCCATCGGCGACGTTTCCCCCGAACACGAAGACGAATTCAACCGCTGGTACGACGAAGAGCATCTGCCGCTTCTTTCACGGGTGCCCGGGGTGATGCGGGCACGGCGCTTCTTCGACCCGAATGGAAAGCCGCGCTACGTCGCGCTCTACGATCTGGCCGACGAACGCGTGCCCCAGCACCCCGCCTGGCAGGCGGCGCTGCGCACCGACTGGTCGAAGAGAATCGGGGACCTGACGCGCGACGGCGAATGGCTGCTCCGCGTCTATCGCAGCTACACGCCCGCGCGATGAGCCGCGCTGCACTCGACCCGATATCGCTCGCCGTCATCCACAACGGCCTGCAGCAGGTCTGCAACGAGATGGACCTCGCCTTCTGCCGCGCGGCGTTCTCGCCGGTGATTTCGGAAGGCATGGACCGATCGGACGGAATCTATGCCCGAGACGACGGCGCGCTGATCGCGCAGGGCGAACTCGGTTTGCCGGTGTTCGTGGGCACGATGCAGTTCTCGACGCGCAACGTGGCCGAACAGGCGTGCGAGAAGGGCTGGGCGCTCGATCCGGGGGATCTCTTCATCGTCAACGACCCCTACCTCGGCGGCACGCACCTGATGGATGTCCGGTTCGTGAAACCGTTTTTCTATCGCGGCGCGCACTGGTGCTGGCTCGCCAACACGGGCCACTGGCCGGATCTCGGCGGCATGGTGCCCGGCGGCTTCTCCGCCAACGCCACCGAAGTCGAGCAGGAGGGACTGCGCCTGCCGCCGGTGAAGCTCTACAAGAAAGGCGTGATGGACGAGGAAATCCTCGCCATCATCCTTTCGAACATCCGCATTGCCGACCAGCGCATCGGCGACATCAAAGCGCAGGCCGCCGCGCTCTCGATCGGCGAGAAGCGCCTGACCGCCCTGCTCGACCGATACGGCGCAGGCACGGTCGAGGACGCGATTGCCGAACTGCGAACCCGCGCGGCGCTCCAGATGCGCGCCAAGATCGCGCGCATTCCCCCGGGCGAGTACCACGGACATTCGATCGTCGACTCCGATGGCGTGGTCGACGAACCCCTGCACATCCGGCTGCGGATCACCAGGACCGAGAACGGCGAACTCGAGTTCGACTTCAGCGGCTCGTCCCCGCCCTGCCGCGGGCCGATGAATTCGGTGATCGCGACCACCTGTTCATCGGTGTACCTTGCGGTGAAGCACGTGTTTCCCGACGTGCCGATCAACGCCGGTACCTTCGAGCCGCTCAGGATCGTCGAACCGGAAGGCACCTTCCTCTATGCCAGGTATCCGCGCCCGGTCTCGGGTTGCGCCGCAGAGGTGAGCCAGCGCATCGCGGAAGCCGTGTTCAACGCGCTCACGCAGGCGATCCCCGCCGAACTGTTCGCTGCGCCCGCCGGCACGTCTGGCAATCTCGCCATCGGCGGCCACGATCCGAGGCGCGGGCGATCCTATGTGATGTACCTGTTCACCGGCGGCGGCTACGGCGGCAGCGCGCTGTCCGACGGCATCTCGAACGGCTGCTCGACGATCGGGATCTCGAAGATGCCGCCCGTGGAGGTGATGGAACAGTATTACCCGATCCTGTTCGAGGAGTTCGCGCTCAATGAGGGCTCCGGCGGCGCGGGTGAGCACCGCGGCGGGTTCGGCGTGAACTATGCCATTCGCCTGCGCCGGGGCGAAGCGCGCGCCTCGATGGTGATGGATCATGGGCGAACCGGACCGCTCGGTGCACTCGGTGGCAGCGACGGCGGAGTCAACAAGGTGGCGATCGAGAGCAACGGCAATCACTACCGGCCGCCGCACCTCTCGAAAGACCAGGACATTCCGATGCGCGCGAACGACGTGATCCGCGTTTCGACGCCCGGCGGCGGCGGCTATGGCGATCCGCGCAGGCGCGACCCGGCCAGGGTCGCGCGCGACGTCGCGCGCGGCTACTACACGCGCGCGCAGGCGAGCGAGCTTTTCGGCGTGCGGTTCGCAGCGGACGGCAGTGCGGCGCGAGACGCTTGATCGGCGACCCGGTCTTCTGGCTGGCGGCGGTCCTCGGGGTCGTGCTGTTCGGCGTTTCGAAGGGCGGTTTTGCGGGCGGCTTCGGAATCGTCGCCGTGCCGCTCATGGCGCTCGCGATCCCGCCGGCACAGGCGGCCGCGGTCATGCTGCCCATTCTGCTGTGCATGGACGTCGGCGCCGTGTGGGCGTATCGCAGGCGCTGGAGCCGCGAACTGATCCGGATCCTGCTCCCCGCAGGGCTGGCGGGAACGGCGATCGGAACTGTCGCATTCCGCCACCTGAGCAGCGACGGCGTCCGGATTCTGCTTGGGGCGATCGCAATCGGCTTCGTGCTGTACCGCGTGCTGCGCCGCGCCGAGCGATCGGCGGTGCAGCCGCCCTCCGTGGCGAAGGGCGTTTTCTGGGGAACGCTGTCAGGCGCAACGAGCTTCATTGCGCATTCCGGCGGCCCGCCGATCAGCGTCTACCTGCTGCCGCTGCGGCTTGCGCCCAGCACGCTGGTCGGGACCGTGGCAGTGCTGTTCGCCGCGCTCAACTGGTCGAAGGTGCTTCCCTACTGGTGGCTCGGCCTGTTCAGCACACAGAACCTGCTCACTTCGCTCGCGCTGGTGCCTGTCGGACTCTCGGGCGTGGCCCTCGGCGTATGGCTGCACCGGCGAGTCAACGAAGTGCTCTTCTACCGTCTCATCTACACCTTCCTCACGCTCACCGGCCTGAAGCTGCTCTACGACGGCCTGACTTAGGCGAGCGCGGTCGCGGGTGAAACCGCCAGCTCTTCGTAAGCCACCGTCGAAGGAATGTGCGGCGCGAGGTGCATCACGCCCTGCGCCAGTTCCATGATCGCCGAGGCGACGGTTTCGATGCGAGCTTCCTGCGGAAGGTCCGGATCGGGATGGCGGCACACCGACAACAGGCCATCGGTTTCGTCGCGCAGCAGGCGCTGAAGGCTGCCCACGTCGTGCATGCGTGCGCCCTTCGCGTGGCGCAGCGCGCAGGCGAGGCGCGGCACCGACGACAGGCTGGGCGGCAGGCCGACCTCGGCGCGCTGCGCTTCCGGCGCGAGGAAGTGGTTGGTGTGGCAGAGCGTGCCATCGTCGCCGCGGACCACGTGCAGGCCCGCCGGCGACAGTTCCAGCGCTGCGCAATCGCCGCTGCGGTCCGCGCAGAGCACGTTGGACGACGCTCCGAATCGGACTGCGCGCAGCCGCTCCAGCGCCTCGCACACGGAACCGCAATCCAGCAGTGCGCGCAGCAGCACGTGCACGGGAACACCCGGTGCCGCACCGTCGTCCGCGGAGCGGAGGATGTTGAGGCAGACGCCGAAGCCGCGATCGTTGCAGCCGATCTTGGCGAGCATTCCGGCCTCGGTAAGCGTCAGGCAGCCCGAACCGTCTTCGCCGCGGATGCGCAGCAGGACGAGCGCGTCGCGCTGCGCGCCGAGCCAGTCCCAGTTCTGCGCGAGCAGCGTCTGGCCATTCGCGCTCCGCGATGGCGATACCGCGATCGCCGTGCACTCGCCGAAATCGGCCGTCCTGCCGAGGCGCGAAGCGAGCCACTCGCCGCTCGGCTTGCCCGGAAACGACGGCGGCAGGATCTCGGTGCGCGCGTTCAGCGCGAGGATCTCGTCCACCACGCGGTCCGCGCCTAGGGCGATGCCCTCGATTTCCTCGAGCAACGCCGGAGAAAAATCGCCGATCACTTCGCGGTAGCCTCTGCCGAGACGCTGCGCCTCCCGCCAGCCGATGCCGCAATTGTCGAAAAGCGAGCGGTAACTGGCGACGGAACGCTCTACCCTGCGCTTCGCCAGCGCGCCGTGCATCCGGCCGCGCTCGGAAGCGGTGCCGGTGATATCGAGGATCGGGAACATGACCGTAGTCTAAAGCCTACCCGGCGAGCGCACGCAACGCCGTTTCGCTGCGCAGCGTCAGGATCGTGGCGATGCACACGGCGATCAGGGGCACCAGGAAAAGCGCGAGGCTGACGGCCAGCGCGCCTCGTGGCGGCGGCGCTGCGCGGTAGCGCGACCATGCGGTCAGGCCTGCCAGCACGATCAGCACCACGCAAAAGAGCTCGAGCACGCCGCGGCTCCAGGACTTCTCCAGGAGCACGCCCACGCCGCCCGCGAAGCCGAGAATCCAGATGCCGAACAGCACGGTGTCGTCGAACGCGCGGCGCGCCAGCTCGCCGCGCGCCATCTCGCCGGAGAAGTGCACGCCGATCACGAGCCACGCGCCGAGGAGCAGCGCCGCGGCGCAACAGATCGTGTAGAGCCAGCCGATGGCGGGGAGCGGCAGGAGGTCCATAGCGACTTTGGTCGCCCCACTTCAAAGGCGCGCACTTTGCCGCAGTTCCATGGATCGCGCCACTTCCGGCGCGCCGTGTCCTGTCGCCTCCGCGAGTCAACGTGCACTCTTCGGCCGCGTTTCCGGGTCATGGAAAACCCGTCTGACGCGCCGTCCCGGACAACCCGGCACGAAGAAACTGCTGGCGCGGTACGGCGAGCGCATGGTGGCCGTACGCTACCGCTACGACGAAGCGCGCAATTGCCGCCACAAGACGGTGGAACTCATCGTCGAAACCGTCCCCTGGGATTCCCGGTCGCGCACGCCGCGAATGCGGGACGAAGAAATGGTCGCCGTACGGATTGCGTACCTGGAAACGGATCTGCGCGACCGCGCCAAGCGCCTGGGCGCGCTTTGGCGTCCGCAGCAGAGAATCTGGGAGATGCGCTGGCTCGACGCCAAGAATCTGGACATCGCCGACCGGGTCGTACGACTTTAGTCTGGCGCTTTTCAATTCTTGGAGATCTGCTGGTAGATCGTTGCATCTACCGATGTATCGTCCTAGCATCCGCGTAGCGACGTTCAATCACAAGGTTATGCGACCTTAACGATTACGGCCACCTGATGCCCACCACCGAATCCATTCAGCTAGTGCTGGAAGCGCTCATCCTACTGCTTCTGCTCTATCTGGCATTTCTAAAGTCTTACTTCCAGGAAAAAGGTAAGAACGTCGCTACGAAGGAAGACATTGAAGAAATTACGTCGTTGGTCGAAACAGTCAAATCGCAGCTACAGTTCTCCCTACAAACCAAGCTCAGCCTAAGGGCAGAAGAGCATCAAACGCTAATTGACTATTTTTCGAAGTATTCGGCCTGGTTATCAGCCATTACAAACTGCAGTGCCATAGGCATCACCAAAGACAACCCATCTCGAGCAGCAGAAATCCGATCTCAACTGGATATGCTTCATCAAGATTTTGACCTTGCCGCCGGGAAGATGGAGCTGTTTGTGGAGAATGAAGATATTCAGTCGCAGCACGGCCCGCTGGCTATTGAGACGCTCAAATTTCAAGCTCATGCGCAACAGATGACATTCGATATCGAGGGGGTTGTCTTAGAGGCGAATCATATGCTGTTGAATACACCCCTAGACCAACAGGCGGGGCGATATAGCGAGCTGCTAGGAAAGCAAAAGGAAATCTACAAGAAGTTCAAGGAGGAGCAGTTACAGACGTACAAAGCCCTTCTTCCAGTTGCGCAAAAGCAAAGACGCGCCATCTCAAAGCATATTAAAGCTATGGCAAATGGCTAGAACGATCGCTCGCATAACAAACCGTTGCAGCCGACCGGCGGAAGCGGCGCTTCGCGCCGCCGCATCGGCGGCTGAACGGTGACGTTAGGCGCACTCACCCAAGGATCCCTTGCGCGATGCCACTTAGTCCGGCGAGCCTCGCGGCTTATATCAGCGCCTATATCCAGAGCTACAGAGCCGCCCACTCCCGTTTGACCGCCGCGCCTCCTCAGGGATCTGGCTATCCGGATCTCGTGGTGTCCCCATACCTGGCGCCATCACACTTCGAGTGCTTCCTCGCCCTCGACGGTGTAGCCGTCATGGTCTCGGGCAATGAGCCGCCCTATAGCTGGTGGCTCGCCGGAGGCCCAGCTCTGATGGTCGACTTGCCAGAGTCGCAGACGCCACCGGAGGTTACCCAGCTTCTGAGCAATTCTGGCCTCCTTGGCAAGCCGATCGGGATCTATCGCATCGTAACAAAGGCGCCGCTGGCGCCCGACACCGTCTACGGCCGCTTCGATGAGCTTACGACTGCAGTTCAAGTATCGGTTCTCGACAGCACAGTCACGGTTCGTAGCGGAACCATTTCACTTAGCACGCTCCTTGAGCGCCTTACTTTTGGTGCATTTGGCCCCATTCTTGACATTCACCTGCCGTCCGCGGACAGTGATTTCTGGAGACCCCACATCATCCGCAATCTTGGCTTCATGACAGCCGATCGTCGCAACCGGCGTTTCCTGAACTACCTGGAGATCATGCCCCACGTTGACGACGCAGCATGGGATCAGCGGTCAATCCCAACTCGCGTCGGCTCCGACCTACGGCGCGATTTCGGAATCAGCTTCGCCGGCTCAAGATCGGGCGGAATACTGTCTTTCGGTGGCCCGGCTGACTGGAACCCGCCGTTTATGGACAGACTTGCATCGCTGGGGGTTACGATCGCGGCGTTTGAGAGGCTGCTTCGGACACAGCCCGGCGCACCAGAGTCCACTTACCAAGACTTTCTCGCCCAGCATCCGATCCTGCTCGATGTCTATGGTGAGCCCATTCCAAAACCCCGTTTCATTTTCCCAGACGGTCCAACTCCGCTCGGGAAGGCGTATGTCGAGCCGGACTTCGTCATTCGATACCCGGGGAACGCCTATCGGTTGATCGAGCTTGAGCGTCCGACCAAGGGGATCGCGACCCAAGCTGGCCATCCGAAAGCGGAGATGACCCAATCCGCCTTCCAGATCGCCGAATGGCGTCAGTTCATTGCTCGGCACTACTCCGAGCTGAAGGAGCGGTTCCCAGGAATCAGTGCCAAGCACCCAGCAACCGTCGTGATCAGCCGAACCACCGAGCGATCGTACCCGTCGGAGAGTGATCTACAGCAGTACAAGGACCTTCTCTTGCACCACTATGAGAATATTGATGTACTTACTTACGACGATCTCCTGGTGCGCGCGAAAGAAGCCCACGCGAGGCTTGCCGCAATCGGCGTTCCGGGACCGCTCGGCGCCTAACATATGCTTGGAGACTGACGAGGCCGCCGGGCCGATGGTGCCTTGGTTGGCGTCGCCGGCGCGGCCGCTCCATATTGGGCGAGGCCGCGGCCGCGCCGGCACGAGCCGGCCTCGCAGCTCAAGCATTGTCCGTTGCGCCGCGACCGGCAGGTACACGCCCCCGAGCAGGGTTAACCGGTCACCCTTGGAAATTCGCACATGAAGATTGGAATTGTCGGCGTGAGTGGTTACGGCGGAAGCGAACTCTTGCGGCTGTGCGCCACCCACCCCACTTTCGAGATCGCGTACGTGGGCGGTGACTCTAGCGCCGGGCAATCCCTCGCACACCGTTTCCCAGCGCTAACCGGGCACCCGGCCGGAAAGCTGCTCATCCAGCCTTTCGTTCCAGAGAACCTCTCCGGAATTGACCTGCTGTTTGCCTCGCTGCCCACCGGCAGGTCACGCGAGCCGCTGGCACGCGTGGCGAAGGACATCAGGATCGTCGACATCGGCGGCGATCATCGCTTCGCGGAAGGCTGGACTTACGGCCTGACCGAGTTGCCCACGCATCGCGAGCGAATCCGCGGCGCTCGGCGCATCGCCAATCCGGGTTGTTACGCGGCAGCGGCACTGCTTGCGCTCGCGCCACTCGTCAAGGAGGACCTGGTCGAATCGGAAGGCATCGTCGTCGACGCCAAGAGCGGCGTGACCGGCACGGGGCGCGGCGGCGCGAGCGATTTCGGCTATGCGGAGACCAACGAGGATCTGTTCGCCTACGGGCTGGAATCCCACCCGCACGTCCCAGAGATCGAACAGGCGCTTTCGCTGCTGTCCGGAAAGAAGGCGAGCATCGCGTTCACGCCGCATCTCGTGCCGATGACGCGCGGCATTCTGGCCACCTGCTACGCGCGGCCGAAGGGTGCGCCACGCCCGGAGCAGCTCTACGAGGCCGCGGAATCCTGCTACCGCGGCGAACCGTTCATCAAGCTGACACCCGTGGAGAGGGGACGCAGCGCGCACACACACTGGGCCACCGGCTCGAACCTCGCGTTTCTCTCATACGCGGTGAACCAGCGTACCGGCCTCGTGCTAGCGCTCGGCGCCATCGACAACCTCGGCAAGGGTGCATCGGCGCAGGCGCTCCAGAATGCGAACCTGATGACCGGGCAGCCCGAGACCGCCGGCTTGACCGGTTTACCGCTCTGGCTTTAGGCATTGCCGGTCGCGGTTCAGGACCCACAATCCGTTTTGCCGCTGCTTGCGACCATGGCCAGAATGCCTCCCGGCGCATTTGACGGCTTGCGCACGAAGCTGCAATGCGTACCCTTCAACTGCTTGTTTGCCAGAAGCGTCATCGAAGAGGTCGTCGACGGGACAGTCTGGTGCGACAACGAGCGCGAGCCGACCTTCGCGCATGTCATTCATCCCTATGGAATGACTCTGCTGCTGGCTTTGTCGGCCAACGTGAACCTGGCTGCGCTCAAGAAGCATGTCGATGGGTGTCGCCGCACCTCGGCCGGGCTGTGGATGCAGATACACCCGCAAGACCTCGCTGCGGAGATCGACAGACTTCTTGACGCGGACCTCGAGCCGGCGGGGCCCGCGCCGAACGGGGTCGCCGTCCAGCGCCATACGCGCAGCAACTTCCTCTTCAGGCCGGAGCGGTATGCCTCCCTGGCGCCCATGCGGGCGGCCTCGCACGACGTCGAATTGCGCCGCATGACTGCCGAAGACTTCGCTTCCTTCGGAGTCAGTGTCTCGCCCCGGCACTTCTGGAGGAACGCCGCTCAATTCCTCGCTCACGGCGGCGGTTGGTGCGTGGCCAGAAACGGCGAAGCGGTTACCACAGCCTTTGCGTCTTTTCGAATGGGCTCGCAACTGGAGATCGGCGTCGAAACCTGTGCCGAGCACCGCGGCCGAGGCTATGCCAAGCTTGGCGCCTCGGCCCTGATCGACCAGTGCGTCGAATCGGGAATCGAGCCGGTCTGGTCCTGCCGAAAGCAGAACGTGGCATCGTATGAATTGGCGCTGGCGCTGGGCTTCTCGCCCACCGTGGAGGGCGCCTACTATCATCTGCCCAGGGTGCCATTGCAATCGTGAGCGGCCGCCCGACCCTTCGCCACTCCACAGGAACGTCGGGCCAAAGGAAGGAGGAGCTGATGATCGGAATCCGGGCCAGGGCACTGACGCTGGGCGCGCGGATGCTTGCCGAGCAGATGCTGAGGATCGTGATCTTGCTTTCTCCGTCCACGGTCGCTCTGGCCCAGGCGCAAGATTGGCTGACCTACGTGCAAGGGCTCGGATTTGGAGAACGGTTGACTGAAATCAGATCGGTGTCGCAGCTACCCAAGGCCGCGCAGCGCGATCGCGTTTCCGCGCTGATCCACCTGCTTCGGGACGCAGATCAATCCGTGCGACTCACCGCCGCCGCGGAAATCGCCGAGATCCGCGACGTCTCCGACGCGGCGTTGCCACGCTTGATTGAGAATTTCGAGCGAGGAAGATCAGGCCGACGCTGTACATGGATGGCGAATGCAAGCGCAAAGCGCCATAACTGCTCACCGCGCGCGCTGGCGGACTCCGCCTTGGGCCTCTGACACGCCTCGCAGGTATCAAGCGGGTATCAAGCATTGACACGGTGTAGCCACGCGGCTACACTATCACGTAATTCAGATCCGCAAGTCCGAGACATTCGCCAAGTGGCTCGACGGGCTGCGCGATGTTCGTGCGCGGGCACGGGTTCAGGTCAGGATCGAGCGCCTCGCCGCAGGCAACGCCGGGGATGTCGAGCCGGTCGGCGAGGGCGTCTCAGAATTGCGGATCGATTATGGACCCGGTTACCGGGTGTATTTCAAGAAACACGGGCGCGAAGTGGTGATTCTTCTCGCAGGCGGCGACAAGCGCACACAGTCCGCCGACATCAAGACTGCATTGCGCCTCGCACGCAACCTTTAGGAGCACATGATGCGCAAGACGAAGACGACTCGCTACGATGTCGCCGAACACCTTCGAACGCCAGAAGAAATGGCGGCCTATCTGGAAGCTTGCCTGGAGGAGGCGAAGGGCGACGCAGCGTTCATCGCCAAGGCACTGGGCGACATTGCACGCGCCAGGGGCATGGGGCAGGTGGCTCGTGATGCCGGCCTGTCCCGTGAGAGCCTTTACAAGGCGCTCTCGGGTGAACGCAGTCCTGACTTCGACACAATCCTCAAGGTGGTCAATGCCCTGGGGCTCAGATTGCACGCTGCGGCGGCTCATGGCTGATACAGAAGCCTGACTCCTATGAGGCCACAGTGCGTCAGGAAGTAAATCCAGCGTTGCGTGCCTAGCCCCTGCCCCACCGCCACCCGAGTGGTCCTGCTCCTCTTTCGCACTGTCGCAGGTGCACTCACGGTTCCGACCCTCGCGTTCTTCCGCACCTTCCTGGTGCTGCCGTTCACCCTGCCGCCGGGAGTTCTCCTCGCTTCAGGACTTGTCCATGCTGCGGGCGCGGCTGAGGCAGCAGGCACTGAGTGCCCAGTCCAGGGAGAGCTGGTGCACTGGATCGCGGACTGACGCATGTTGACCCTGCAGACCGACGACGAGATCGCCGCGGGCGATTGCATCGCCAGGGAAATCGAAATTGCCTCGAAGGACGCATGCAGGGCGAAACTGCAGCACAAGCGCGCCATGTGCGAATTCGTCATCGCGCGCGACGGCGACGGCACGATCGAGCGCTGCGTGGCCGACCGCGGCTTCGCCGGGAGCACGGTCAGGAACGGTGGCGTTGGTGGACGACAGAAATCTGCGGACAATCCGCGCCCCGCAGGAACGATGCGCCGCTGAAGCGCCCTGAACGCGCACCGTGATGCCAGGCCGCCGCTTTCCGTTCCCGACCGTTTTCGCAGCGGAATCTGCGTTGCGAGTAGCGCCGAGTGCCAGTTCGCGCCTTCTCTTGCTGACCTTGGCGTTTTGGGGCTCTCCCACTCTCGCGGGCGGCACGCTCGGCACGGAAGAACTGCGCCCGCTCCTGCAGCAGCAACCCGGTGTGCACGAGGCATTGACGTCGTCAATGAACCTGGCGGAAACGGCTTATGCGGAAGTGCGTCTCGGATCGCACTTCGCGCATCTCGGCGGAGCGCGCGTGGGTCCCTATGCGATCAAGGCGACGGTCAGGCAATCCCGCAAGGACATCGAAGTGGTTCTTTGCACCAAGGCGCGCTTTCTCGGCCGCGACGGTGCCGAATTGCCGACGCCCGGGGCGGAGAATGCGACACGGATCGATGAACGACTGGTGACGGTGATCCTCAGGGAACCTTCGACTTCGGCTGCGGGACCCGGCTGCCCGTGAGCGGCGCGCGCTTCGCCTAGAATCCGCGCATGCCGCAACCGAGCGACGACGTCGACGCAATACTCGCCGACCTGCGGCTGCACGACTCGCCGGCAGTGCGAGCACTGCTCTGGTCCGCGGGATCGCTCTGCGTGGCGCTCGGCGTCATCGGCCTCTTCCTGCCGGTGTTGCCAACGACGCCGTTCATGCTGCTCGCGGCCGCCTGCTATGCGCGCGCATCGGAACGTTTCTACCGCTGGCTGCTGACCCACCGCGTCTTCGGCCCCACGGTGCGCGAATGGCGCCGGCATCGCAGCATCCCCTGGCGAACGAAACTCTGGGCCATCGTCCTGATGTCCGCGACGCTCGCCACCTCGATCGTGTTCTTCGTGCGTCCGGCATGGCTGCAGGGCGCGCTCGCGCTGCTGGGCGTGCTGCTCGCCGCGTGGCTGTACCGCGTTCCGTCGCGCGACCGCCCTAACTGAGGCGGATTTCCCCTTCGATGCAGGTGACCGCGCTGCCGCCGAGAAAGATCTCGCCGTGCTCGACCCGGATCGAGACGCGCCCATCGCGGCCCAGTGCCATGCCCTGGCGCGCCTCGTAGCTCGATCCGAAGCGTTCCAGCAGGCCGGTGGCCGAGAGGTAGGCCGCGACGCTGATGTTGCCGCTGCCGCACACCGGATCTTCGGCGACGCCCTGTGCGGGCGCGAAGGATCGCACGTGGATCGCCGTACTCCCGCCCGTCGCAGCCCCGAACACGGTGACCCCGGTGATGCCTAGCTGCACGCTCAGGCTCGCCAGTGCGGCCATGTCAGGCGCCAGTCCCGCGACCGCAGCGCTAGCGTCGAGGTCGGCGACCAGCCACGCCGGACCCACGTTCACGATGCGCGGCGCATCCCCGACCTTTCGACCCAGGGCGTGCGCGAGGTCTTCGCGAAAGCGTTCGTCGAGCCGGGTGACTGTGGCCGGCGGCGCCTTCAGCCACAGCCGATCGGCATCCACCGACAATTCGATGACGCCCGCGCCGCACTCCTGCCGCAGCCTGCCCTCGCGCGGCACCGCGATGCCCGCCTCGAGCACGGCGTGCGCACTGCCGATCGTGGGATGGCCCGCGAACGGCAGCTCGGCGCGCGGCGTGAAGATGCGCAGGCGGTAGTCCGCGTCCGCCGCCTCCGGCGGCAGCACGAAGGTGGTTTCGGAGAGATTGGTCCAGGCAGCGATGCGCTGCATTTCCCCGGGGCTCAGGCCTTCGGCGCCAAGCGCGACCGCGACCGGGTTGCCGCGAAACGGCACGCGGGTGAAGACATCGACCTGCCTGAAGCGCAGTTTCATCGAACACGCACGCTGGTTCGCAGCATCGCCCGGAATGATAGCGCACGCTTTGATAGCATCGCCCGATGCACCCCGACCTGCGCGGACTGATCCGCCCCGGCGACGGCGTTCTCGTAGGGCAGGCCTGCGCGGAGCCGCAGACGCTGGTCGAAGCGCTCGTCGGACAACGCGCAGCCTATTCCGGCGCGTCGGTATTTCTCGGCATCAACTACGCCGGAATCGTGAAGCCCGAGCATGCCGATCATCTGCGCCTTGCCGCGTACTGCGGCGCGGGCCACAACCGCGCGCTCGCGGACGCGGGCGTGCTCGCGATCCACCCGCATCCCTATTCCCGGATCGGCGAGCTGATCCGCTCGCGCGCGATCCGCGCCGACGTGGTGCTCGTGCAGGTCAGCCCGCCGAACGAAAAGGGCGAACACAGTCTCGGGCTCGCAGCGGACTATCTCGTGCCGGCGCTGGAAGTCTGCCGCGCGGTGATCGCCGAGGTGAACGACCAGGTGCCCTGGACCTGCAGCGAGCGATTGCTGCGAATGGAGGATTTCGCGCTCGCGGTGCAAACCTCGCGCACACCCGCGCCCTGCCCCTACGCCGCACCCGGCGAGACCGAGCTGGGGGTCGCGCGCCACTGCTCCCCGTTCATTCCCGACGGCGCTACGCTGGAGTTCGGGCTGGGTTCGCTGCCCGAAGCCGTGCTGCTGGGGCTTGGCGCGCACCGAAGCATCCGCGTGCACTCGGGCGCGCTCGGCGAAGGCATCGTCGCGCCGATGCAATCGGGACTCGTCGCCGATGCCGTGGGCGCGATGCTCCTCGGCACTCGCAGGCTCTTCGATTTC
>Ga0156084_158_pt2 | contig 21506 bp, 21 predicted proteins | sample RifCSPlowO2_02_FD_107737 | JGI IMG/M metagenome (GOLD analysis project Ga0156084, IMG submission 107737) | Betaproteobacteria bacterium RIFCSPLOWO2_02_FULL_66_14
CAATCGCGTCGTCACTACGCGGCGGCAGCCGGTAGTGACGACGCGCACGATGCCCCAGCCGACAAGGACTTACCGGTGGCCGGCGCAAGTGACTACCCCAAGTGATGGGCTCCCTGACCCATCGTCATCCTGGACCGCGCAACGCGGTCCGTCTCCATGCCCGCTTCCGGCGGGCTCCGTCGAAGTACATCGCGCCGAACAGGCGCCCCTCGATCCCTGGGTCAATGGCTCAACTCGATGAACTGACTTCCCGCAGGAAGCGTCATCGACGCCAATGCCGCGTGCCGCGGCGGCAAGCAGCAAAGCAAACGGCACGAAACGGGAGTGGTGTCCCGTGTCCCTCGTGGTTCCCGAGACGCTCAGGCGTCCGGGACGGACAGAAACACTAACCGGACAGGCTTCACACACCAGCAGCAGCGCAAAGGGCAGAGGCAAAGGGCAGTTAAGGGAGGAAAGGGACAAAGCTGGCGAGACACGAATGAGGGACCTGAACTACGAGCTGAAGCAGCTCTGCCGGCGCAATCGCGACGGCAGCTTCGCCACGCAGCGCGACCGCGAGCGCGTGCTCGACCGGATTGCGAACCAGCTTCACGAGCTGGGCTTTCGGCACATGGGGGCGGCAAGCCTGAAGCCAAAGCACATCGAAGGCCTGGTCGAGCGGTGGAAGTCGGAGGGGCTGGCGATCGGCACGGTCAAGAACCGGATGGCGGAGCTTCGTTGGTGGGCAGAGAAGATCGGCAAGCAGAACGTCATCGCGAAGGACAACGACCATTACGGCATCGGCAATCGGCAGTACGTCACCAACGTCAGCAAGGCCCGTGAACTGACCGTCGGCGACCTGTCGAAGATCACCGACCCGTACACGCGTATGTCGCTGCAGCTCCAGGCTGCGTTCGGATTGCGGCGCGGGGAATCGATCAAGATCCGGCCCGAATGGGCGGATCGCGGCGACAAGCTGGTCCTGAAGGACACTTGGAGCAAGGGCGGCCGTTCCCGCGAAATCCCGATCCGGAACGAAGAGCAGCGCCGAGTGCTCGACGAAGCGAAAGCCCTCGCCGGCAGGGGCAGCCTCGTTCCGGCCGACAACACCTACATCGATCAGCTCCGGCGGTTCGAGTACCAGTGCTCGGCAGCGGGCACCCATCGGGTGCACGGCCATCGCCATCAGTACGCACAGACGCGCTACCGCGAGCTGACCGGCTGGGCAGCCCCGGCCGCAGGCGGGCCGCGCTCGAAGGATCTAACGCCGGCGCAACGGGAGAGCGGCCGCCAGGCGCGCCTCACGATCAGCCAGGAGCTGGGGCATGAGCGCGAGCAGATCAGCGCGGTTTATTTGGGGCGATAAAACGCGCCACGAGTGCGCTCGATGACCATCTCCGGACCCGGCCGCCCAATCTCACCGACGATGCCCGCGACTGGGAGCGAATATCGTTGCGCATCCTGTTAACGTTTGCTTCCGGAGGCAGCGACAGGGCTGCAATCGTCCAAAGTTCGGTTAAATCGATCCAACTCAAGTCTGAGTGCGGCGGCGGGAATCGACGCGTGGACTAGATTAACGGTCGCCCAACCGCGTGCGCCCGCGTGCAACGGGATAGCATCCCGAATCGCTGCGCCGCTGTCTCCCCCAGTTGCGGGTAAAACACCGCCGCGAAACGCCCACCACCCCAGTTCAGGCGGTATCCGCTATCAACGCGGGTGATCGACCATTGCGTCATACTGTACACGCTGCTCTGTGGGGGGTAGCTTGCGCGCCGCCTATGCCGAGGAATAACCGGGACGACTTCCCGCCGAAGGTAAGGCACCAGATCGGAAGGCAAGCCGGCTGGCGCTGCTCGTATCTACCGTGCGGTCGGGAGACCGAGGGAGCGACTTCAGACGGGCGGAGCGTGATCTCCATCGGCGTGGCGGCGCACATTTGTGCGGCTGCGCCGGGCGGGAAGCGTTACGACGCGAACCAGACTGTTGAACAGCGGCGCTCGGCCGACAACGGAATCTGGATGTGTGAGGATCATGCCAAGATCGTCGACTCCGAAGATCCACGGTACACCGTCGAACTCCTTTGCCAATGGAAGGCGCACGCGCATCAGGCGTCTTGGCGCAGGGTACTCCGCGAACCGACCTCGGCGATCGCGGTTATTGGCGAAGGCGAACTGAACGATCGGCTTCGCGCCGCGGTTCGCGCAGATCTTGAAGTTTTCCGGCGCTCCGACAGGTGGCCGTCGACCGCTGTACCGCTGCAGCTGCAAATTGAAGGGATAGGCGAGCCTGTCAGCCCATCGGCACTCGTCACTGCACTCACCACGCTCGATGATCTCGTGATCGTCGCGCCGCCGGGCATGGGAAAAACAACTGCGCTGTTTCAAACGGCCGAGGCTGTCTTGGCGGCGGGCAGCGGTGCGCCGATCCTAATCCCACTGGGTGACTGGGCGTCGGACAACGTAGCGCTCTTGGAGTCGGTACTGAAGCGCCACGCGTACCGCGAGCTGTCGGCGGAGGACTTCCGCGCTGTAGCAGCGAAACCGGGCGTAATCCTGCTCCTCGATGGTTGGAACGAGCTCGATGCAGCCTCTCGGAATCGCTTGACGACCCAGGTGAAGCGGCTTCAGGGCGAATTGCCAGAGTTGAGGCTTGTCATTTCGACGCGGCGGCAGGCGCTTGAAGTCCCAGTGGACTGTCCGCGCGCCGAGCTCTTGCCTCTCGCGAGAACTCAGCAGGTTGACATCGCTCGCGCGCTGCGCGGCGATGGCGGTGTTCGAATGATCGATCAGGCACGCCGCATGTCGGGCATCCGGGAGCTGATCACGATTCCGCTGTACCTCAAGGCGCTGCTCAGCCTTCCCGAAGACGCACCGCTGCCAACGACCAAAGAGGCGCTGCTGCGCGCCTTCGTGGCATCGCTTGAGCGAGATCCGCAACGCGCACAGGCTCTCGCGGACGTTGTGCATGGAACTCATCAGCGCCTATTGGAGAGCCTAGCGACGAGCGGAACTCGGACATCGAGTACAACGATCGCGGACGTCGTTGCGCGCAGGTGTGTCGCAGAAGCGGAGGATGCACTCGCCCGAGAGGGCCAGCTGACCGAGAAACCGCAGCCCGACACGGTGTTGGACGCGCTCGTAAGCCACCACGCGCTCACCCGTGTCCGTGAGCCCCCGGGCTATTCCTTCCAGCACCAGCAGATTCAGGAGTGGTATGCGTCGCACTTCGCAGAGCGCCTCATTCTGGCCGCCATTGGGAACGCGCCAGCGCGTGACAGATTGATGGCGGAGGTCTTGGACCAGCCTCAGTGGGAAGAGTCGATTCTCTTCAGCTGCGAGCGACTCGCACGTGGAACACCAGCGGACCAAGATGCGTGCGCCGCAGCGATTGTCGCGGCGTTCGAGGTCGATCCGATGCTCGCCGCGGATATGGTCTTCCGGGCTACCGAATCGGTCTGGGCTCGCGTCGCCACTGATATACAGCGGCAGGTCGGACGCTGGCACAAATCGGGCACCGTGGATCGTGCGGTGCGGTTCATGCTTACATCGGGGCGGCCGGAGTTCTCGGAGCTGATCTGGCCGTTGATAACGCACGAAAAGCGGGACGTGCGCATTACGGTGGTCCGGGCATGCCGGCGCTTCAGACCGTCCGTCTTGGGTGCGCGTGCGGCGGAACGGATTGCTCAGATGCCGGCGGAGGTCCGAAAGACGTTCCTATCAGAGATGGTTCACCAGAGCGGAATCGAAGGCTTCGATTTGGCGACCGAGGTCGCGAAGCGGGACCCCGAGGCTGACGTGAGAGCAGAAGTAATCGACGCGCTCGCCTTTCGGCGCGCCGATCAGCACGTTGCGAAGCTGCTGCGCTCTGCGGACGGGAAGACGTGGGATCTGGTAGCGCGACACGACCTGCTCGATGAAGTATCCGACGAGGAGATGAAGGCCCAGTTGGAAGAGGTGCGAAAACGTCAGGCTCAGCATGACCTGTCGCTACAGGCTCGCCTGCGCCGAATTGTCCACGCGTCGGGGGCCGCGGATCGGAACGCCGAGGTGACGGCTATCGTCGCGGAACTCGAGATCACTAAGGATGGGCGGCAAGGGATCGAATGGCTTCTTGATGAAGCGCGTACGAGATACCTGCACAGCGTCGCGGAGGGGCTGCTGAAGCGTGTGCGAGCTGGCAATACCCTCGTTTACGGAGCCGGTGATCTGCTCGCGGCTGCATGTTTCGACCTCGAAGACGACGAATTGCTTCGTCTGGCTCTTGCCGATACGCAGCGCGATGAGCGTGCCGAAGCAGCTGTGTCCGTGCTCGGCCCTGGTGCGCTCGGGCAGATCCTCGATGCTCTCATCGAATGCCGCAGGCGCATCCGCGACGAAAGCGGAGCGCACAATCAAGCGGCGAGCGATCGCTATCACGAACTGCTCAACCGCTTGAAGCGGGCGCGTAGCGTCAACCTCCTTGCGGCAGTGCAAGCGCGATCGAGGACGGTCAGCAACCCCGACATTGCGGTCCTTGCGAACGTCATCAGCCACCTCCCTCAAGATGGTGATGGCCGTAGGCCCTTCAACGAGGAAGGGCGAGCAGCCATAGTAGAACTCGCGACTGCCTGGGGGAATCGGATGCTGACCCGAGGTGACGGAACGCGCTACGAAATGGCTGCGCTCGCAGAGCTGGCTGCCCGTGCACGTGCTGTGGATCTGTTGCCTCTGTTGAAGCGGCTTCTCGACGAGGAGCTTCGCCAGCGTGAGGCGTTCAGGGCAGAGGCGAGCCGGGTCGGCTGGAGCTCCTGCGCCAAGGCGCTCGATGAGGCACGGATGTCCTACTCCAGCCACTACAGGTGGGCATTCGAGGCTATCAACACGCCGAAGACGGACGCGCTCATGCGCGAGTACCTGCGCGACCCCGAATTTGGACCGGAGGCGGCTCAGGTGCTGGTAAAGCAGTGGGAGACGGCGAACGAACCGCGTGATAAAGGATTCTTCGGCGGATGGCGGGATCTCTTGCGATTAGTTGAAAAGCGCGCCCTGCGCCAGCGCGATCCTGACGCGAGCTGCAATGCGGCCGACGCGATCTTTGGGGCGATTGACGAGTTGATCGCTGAGGGTGCATCTGAAGAGCAGCACAAGCAAGCCGTAGCGTTGGCCGTGATCGGCGCCCGCCTGCCTCATGGTCGACGCGACGCAGTGATGAAAAAGCTGCTTCACGTCGCTCCGAGGCGGTCCCGTGCAAATCTACTTCAAAGCTTGGTCTACTCGGGGAAGGTTATCGATGTCGAGGTGGTCAAGAACGGGATCGCGGAGGTGTTCGAGGAGGCGAAAACGCACGCATGGATTCTGCACGAACGCTACAACCTGAGCCAATGGCTGGACCTGCTGCCATTTGCGGATCGGCTCGATGAGGCTTTCCCAGTTATTCGTGATCTGCCTGCAGATCAGCGTCGTCCCGGGCAACTCGAAGAGATGATCACGGTGGGCTTCCCCCGATATTCCGGACACTTTTGATAAGTGCGAAGATGCTATCGGAGGTGTCAGATGGAACGCAGGAGATTTGCAGCGGAGTTCAAGCGTGAGGCAGTGAGGTTGGCCAGTCAGGCTGGGGTGTCGCGTGCGCAGGTGGCGCAAGAGCTGGGGCTGAACGTGACGATGCTCGCGCGGTGGGTGCGCGAGGCACGGGCGGGCAAGTGGGAGATGGCTCCGGGCAAGTCCTTGAAGACGGAACAGCAGCAGGAGCTCGAACGATTGCGTCGGGAGTTGAAGCGCGTCACGACCGAGCGCGACATCCTAAAAAACCGCCCACGCGGGCGACCGCGCCCCATATGCCTAGAAACAAGCGGTGCGTAGACTGACACGACGTTTGGACAGTGGCCGCTTGCTTTTTGGAGGCGTATGTCCCCGTCAAAAAACCTGGCCCAGGGGAAGCTGCGGACCCAGCTGTGGTGGCACTTCACGTGACCCCGTTTAGGAAAGTGATCTGATCCGAGTCCCCGTCCGGCGTGTTCAACCGATAGGAGGTGACCATGTCCAGCCGTAAAGGTAATTCGACGGGACTGCCGGTGATTCACGAGCGTGCTGCCGGCATCGACATTGGATCGCGCTTTCACGTCGTTGCCGTGGGAGCGGATCTCAGTGAAGAGCCCGTCCAAACGTTTCAGGCCTTCACCAGTGATCTTCAACGCATGGCCGACTGGCTCGTGTCCACTGGCATCGAGACGGTCGCTATGGAATCCACCGGCGTGTACTGGGTGCCGGTGTACGAAGTGCTGGAAAGCCGGGGGATCGCGGTGATCCTGGCCAATGCCCGAGAGGCAAGAGCCGTTCCCGGCCGCAAGACGGACGTGAACGACGCGCAGTGGCTGCAGCGCTTGCACGCTTGCGGCCTGTTGCGCGCCAGTTTCCGGCCTGGGCGCGATATCGCGGCGCTGCGGGTCTACTTGCGGCTTCGCGAGCGCCACCTCGACTACGCGGCCGCGCACATCCAGCACATGCAGAAGGCGCTGACCTTCATGAACCTGCAATTGCATCACGTCGTTGCCGACGTCACGGGCGTAACCGGGATGAAGATCATCCGTGCGATCGTCAATGGACAACGCGATCCGCAGGTCCTGGCTCGAATGCGCGATGTACGTTGCAAGGCAAGCATGGAGACCGTGCGCGAGGCCTTGGTGGGAAACTACCAGCCAGAGCATGTCTTCGCGCTCAGCCAAGCGCTTGCGCTCTACGATTTCTACCAGACCCGTGTCGACGAATGCGATTCGAAAATCGAGGAAGTGTTGGCTGCACTTGCCGCTGAGAAGGTGTGTCCGAGCGCTCCGCTGCCAAAGGCGCGACACCGCACTGTCCAGCCGAATGCCGTACGCTTTGACGTGCGCCCCGCCTTGTACCAACTTGCGGGCTCTGACCTGACGCAGATTCACGGTATCGGTCCGTACTTGGCGCTGCGTCTGATTGGCGAATGCGGTACCGACCTGAGCCGATGGCGAACAGCCAAACACTTCACCTCGTGGTTGACGCTTGCTCCGGGGTGCAAGATCAGCGGTGGCAAGGTGCTGTCGGCCCACACGCGAAAGACGACCAACCGAGTGGTCGCCCACCTTCGGCTGGCAGCGGTCACTGTGGGTCGAACCAGCACCGCGCTGGGCGCCTTCTATCGTCGCCTGTCCGCGCGCATTGGCAAGGCAAAAGCCGTGACCGCGACCGCACGCAAAATCGCTGTCCTCTTCTACAACGCCATGCGCTTCGGCATTGACTATCGAGATCCCGGCGCGGCGAACTACGAGCAAAGGTACCGTGAACGCGTCGTCAAGCAACTGCATCGACGGGCAGCGGAATTCGGATTCACCCTGCAGGAGGCGGTGAGTGTTTCTTAGGAAGGCGGTGGGCTACTTCGCGAAGGAATCCTCGTGAGGTACGGCTTTGTAGCCCGGCATCAGTCGATCTGGCCCGTGAGGACGATATGCCGGATGCTGCAGGTGTCGCACGGAGGGTTCTACGAGTGGCGGGGAAGAGGACCGAGCAGGCGCGGCATCGAGAACGCGCGCTTGACGGGGTTGATCCGCACGAGTTTCCTGGAAAGCGACCGGACCTACGGCAGTCCTCGCGTGTGGCGTGATCTGATCGATTGGGGAGCGCGTTGTGGCATTCACCGGACAGCGCGATTGATGCGGGCAGCGTCGCTTCAGGCGCGTCTGAAGCGACGCCGACGGCCGACCGATCAAGGTGTGCGTCCAGAGCACACGATTGCGCCGAACGTTCTTGAACGCGCATTTGCAGCTGATGGTCCGAACCGGAAATGGGTGGCGGACTTCACCTATGTGTGGACCTCCGAAGGGTGGCTGTACGTGGCTGCGGTGTTGGATCTGTTCAGTCGCAAAGCGGTGGGCTGGTCAATGAACGCCCAGATGACGGCGCAACTCGTGATCGATGCGCTGATGATGGCGATCTGGCGCAGGGGCAAGCCGATCGAGCTGCTGCACCACTCTGACCAGGGCAGCCAGTACACGAGCGAGGACTTCCAGCGCCTGCTGGCCGGTCAGGGCATTACCTGCAGCATGAGCAGGAAGGGCGACTGCTGGGATAACGCTGCTATGGAGAGCTTCTTCTCAACGATGAAGACGGAGCGAACGACCCGCAGAAGCTACGTGACACGAGATGACGCTCGAGCCGATGTGTTCGACTACATCGAGCGGTTCTACAATCCACGGCGTCGGCATTCGACGCTCGGCCAGGTCAGTCCGGATCAGTTCGAAAAGGCTACAGAACGCTTAGGGTAGTGTCCGGGAATTCGGGGGAAGCCCACGGCTCTGGGGTTCGTCCCCGGCACGGATGCGGAGGACGTCCTATTTCGGCTCGCGGAGACTGACCCCGCGTTCTACGGAAGCCACAGATGGCGTGACGCAGTTCTAGCGCGAAGGAGTGTGTCAGCGGCCCAGCGATACATCGACTTGTCGGCGAAGGGTGCTTTCGACCAGAAGGGTGGCGACCGCTGGCACTTGGCTCGCGAGATCGGGTCGCTCATAGCGGCGCACGCTGAGCTGCGTGCTCATGTCTACCAGCTACTGCGTGACGGTCTTCCATCACCGGGCGACGAAGTACTTGCGCGGGCGGTCGCTGAACAACCCGACATCGAAGGCTTCCTGCTCCTTGTCGAGATCGAGATCAAGTCACACCGCAGGTTTGCTTCGTGGCAGACGGTCGAAAGCATCGTGTCGGTCCATGAACCTATCGAGGGGTCGGAGGATACGTACATAATTGTCCCGGCCCCGGCGGGTACTGTTCGCAAGTCCTTGCTCGCGATGACGACGGATGGCGGTGCAAGCGACGTGGCGGCGTATTGGTTGAGGAAGATCGATGGCCTCAGGGACGAGCACGGCATGCCTGAATCTGAACCGCGACACCCAGACCTCCGCTCGGGTAAGCCGTGGCCGATGATGTCTCCGGCGGCAAACTAGCGATGAGAGTGTTCCATCTCACACACGCGGACCATGCATTAAGTGCCGTCGCCTTGGGTCGCCTGAAAATCGCGCGCATAGCAGACTTGAACGATCCCTTTGAGCTCTTGGCTGCGAACCTAGGAGGTAACAAGCCGCTTCGAAGACGCGTCCGCGAATGGCGCCAGGAACTCCACAAAACGACAGGTCTACTCTGCTTTAGTCGCGACTGGTACAGCCCGGTGCTCTGGAGTCACTACGCGGATAAGCATCGCGGAATCTGCTTGGGATTCGAACTTCGTGACGATTTCTGTGAGCCCGTGAACTACGTGGAGGGACGCTTGCCTGTCCCTCCCGATTTCCTAACCGTAACACCCGCTCTCGGCGAACCGTTTGTAAGGCAGGTATTAACTACCAAGTATCAGCATTGGAAATACGAGAACGAAGTTCGCGTCTTCGTCCAGCTGGACCATAGCATCGTAGAACGCGGACTTTATTTCTATACATTCTCAGAAGACCTGAAGTTGCGCGAAGTGATTCTTGGGCCGCTCTGCGAGCTACCGCTCGCAAGAGTGCGAAATTTCGTACGAAGGACTTGTCCTGATGCAATAGTTATACGCGCGCGTTTAGGCTTCAAGAGCTTCAACGTTGTTCCGCTCCAATGGTCCTTGGAGATGCCATACGTTTCGCCAGTCGACAACTCGAAGGTCGAACATTCCAAGGACGACGAGTAGGTTTGGCCTACGGGAGAGAAAGATGGCCCGGTTCATCGACCCGTTCTATACAAACAACTTTCTCGACGCGAATATCTTCGACGAGATTGGCGACGGTAAGGAAGCCGTCCAAGAGATTTTGCGCATCTACGATCAAGAGAGCATCACGCTGATTCTTCCCTACTCAGTCCAGGCGGAGCTTGAAGATCCAAACACGCCGACCGCCGTCAAGAAGGCATCGCAGCAGTTCATCTATTCGATACAGGTGAGCCTGACCGAAGGAGAGAAGAAGTTGTACGAAAAGCTGCTCGCAGTTGTGACTGGGGATTCCAAGCCACAGAACATCGCGCGTGATTTGTTCCACGTCTTCGAGGCGCAGAAGAATGGGGGCGGCCACTTCATCACTCGCGACAAGAGGCTATTGAAGCGGGGGGACGCGATAGCGGACCTACTCGGCGTGGAGGTGCTTACTCCGGAGGCTTTCGTCGCGAAGGTACGCGAGGCCCAAGCGCGCAGCGAGGAGTTCGAGCGGCGCAAGAAGGAGTTTGAAAGGGGCGCGTGAACCTTCCGGCGAAGCCACCGTCGATCAAGGACAAGAACCTCGGGCGCAGTCGCAGCGCGGGCGAGATATGGCACCGGACGCCGGCTGGCATACTTATCCCCCAAGGAATGATCCGCGAATCCGCGGATCGACGCTCCACCAATTCCTTGGGGATCAAGGAGCGCGCAGAGGCCGTCGAGGCGCTCTACGCGGAGGCCGGCGTATCGCTCTCGCCCGTGTCGGCCCTTGGGAAGTTCATCGCGAACGCCAGGGATGTCTCGGACCGTTGGCTGTCTGGGAAAGGCCAGACCTACCCCGAGATGTTCGCGACAATGCACATGATGCGCATCGGCGACGCTGTCCTGAGCCTTCAGGGCCACCCGCGGCGCGCGTACTATCTTGAGCGCCTCCTCGCAGGGGAGGTTGACTTCTTCAAGCGCGTTGAATCAGACGCGAAGAACGTCCTCTGGGAGTTGGAGTTCTGGTCCAACCTGAAGCGACGCAATGCGCCGGCCGAGCTGCAAGACCCACCGGACATTGTCGCCAATCTGACTGGCGGCACGCTGGGCATCGCGTGCAAGAAGGTCTATTCAGAGAAGAATTTCGAGAAAACGCTGTCCCAAGCGGTGAAGCAGGTCAAGGACTTCGAGATCGGCATCGTCGCAATCAACATTGACGACGTCACGCCGGCCGACACGGTCCTCAACGTCCGAAACCACCAAGAGATGAACAGGAAGCTGCATGGGCTTTGTGAGGAGTTCCTGCAGCGCCACGAGCGCCACCTGCGGCAGTATCTGAACAAGGAGCGGCTGGTGGCCGCACTGGTCTCCATCCACGTTGTTGCCGACGTCCGCACGTGGCGCGTGCGGTTCAACAACGCCTGGTCCGCAACCATCTGGTCGCTACCCGAGCTGTCGCCGGAGAAGCGTGCAATGACCAGACAGTTCGCCGACATGGTCACGGGCCCGTCCGCATAAGCGGAGGACCGGCATGGATAGACGCCCATGTGCGACCTCTGCCACAGAGGGCAGCAAGGTGGACCGCAGTTGCATTCAAGGTCCGCTCTTGGCCGATAGCGGTAAATGCTCTAGCGGCCGCTTTGCAGTTCGGTCCCGCTGCGGAAGGAGTCGGTGCGGCTGTTGAGGCCGCACCGAACGAGAGGGACCTCATACCGAAATTGAGGGCCCCAAAGCGCCGCAACAAGCGACGCTCCGGGGCTTCCTTCAGGCTGCTTCCGCCATCTCTTTCCAGTCACTCGCAGGAAGCTCGATCAGCTTGCCGCCCAACGCCTCGAACTCCGTCGCCCGATCGTAGTCCTCGACCTCGTGCGAGAAGTGCGTGACAGCGTTGACCAGACCATAGGCAGAAAGATCGCCTGCAACGATGAGGTGGCGCAGTACGCCGGCTCGCTCAGAATCATTGAGCGTATAGCGATTGGCAAGCACCTCGACTGCCTTCATAGGATCGCCGGCAAGGCGAATGTCGCGTGTTGTCTGCATCTTCTGCGCGACCTGCCGGAACGTCGCTTCCGACACCGCCGCCTCGACGACATCCCTCACCTTGAGGAAGAAGGCCTTGTCGTCCGCGGCCAGGGTATCGTCCCTGAACACGGTGATCGTTTCCTCCTCGGGCTGGAGAACGCGCCCGATGTGCGTCTTGCGCAGCGCGCGATCGGATGCGATCAGGCCGTTTCGGCAGACCAGCCGGTACACGAGCGGCTGAACGGATAACGTACCGCAGCCGACTTCCGAGTTGCTGATGACGATGCCGGCCTGGACCACGTCGCCGGGAGCGATCTCGTACTCGACACGCGGCGTAACGACCTTCAGATACATCTTCGTCTCGGTCAGTTCGACCGATTCGAAGCGGGCACCTTCCAGCCGCTGCAGGATCGGCAACACGTTTTCGGCGAGATCGTAGTTGTCCAGGCGGCGGTAGCGGTCGGAGAGCACCGCGCGCACCTGCCCATCCAGCGTACGAATCATCCTCGGCTCCTGGTCGCCCTGGAGCCACGTGTTGACGTTACGGTCAAGAAGCGCCGGCTGTTCCGTGCGCATGCGCTCGAAGTACGTGAACGGAATCTTCAGCTTCTCGGCGAGCTGACGGCGAGCGAGGTCGGTCACCCCGTACGCTTCATCGGCGTCTCGTGCATCGATGATTATCTTCAAACTGCCACCCTCGTCGGTGTGGCACTGCAAGAGTGACGAGGGCACCAGCAAGTCCCGCTTGGTCGCGAGCTGGCGCTCGAGCTCCTGCGCAAGGTTGACGAGAGTACGTCCGCTTTTCATGATGATTGCTCCTATAACAATGCGGAGACGGACGATCCCCTGGCGGGGATGCGCATCCCCGCTGGGGTTGATGAGACAGCCCGAGACATCTCGGGCCGATTGCCCGAAGGGATCGCTCCCTTCAGGCGGCACTACGTCGAACTACCTACGACCGGGTCAGGCGGCGAGCCGCCCGTACTTCACAAGCCGTGCACGCACCCCGGTCTGCGTACGCTCGTGCGCGGTGGCGAGTTCCGCCAACCCTCGCCCTGCGTCGAAAGCGGCGAGCAGCTTGCGGTCCTCGTCTTCGCTCCAGGGCACGCCGGTCTTCGCCGGCAACTGGCGCTTACGCTGCTCGACGCGAGCGTTCCGCTCCAGAGCTTCCGCTGCGGCGTACATCGCGCGCACGCTTTGCGCGCGTTGGTAGACGCTATCGGCCGGAAAGACCTCGCCGGTTTCGGGATCGATACCGTTCGCCAAACTCCGAACGATTACTAGTGCTTCTGCTGCAAGCATGACTTTCTCCTTTTGAACAGAAATGGATGGTTGAAACGACTGATGAACGGGACAGCCAACATCCCGCGAGTTGCTACGACTACAACAGGCCGCGTTCCGCGAAAGACATCACGGCGGTGCCTGCAACAACAAAGTGATCCAGCACCTTCACCTCAACCAGTGCCAGGGCTTCCTTCAGCTGCCGCGTCAACAACTCATCCGCGTGGCTCGGCTGTGCAACGCCAGACGGATGGTTGTGCGCAAAGATCACCGCGGCAGCGTTGTTCGCGAGACTTCTCTTGACGACTTCCCGCGGGTAGACGCTCGTCTGCGTCAGCGTGCCGCGGAACATCTCCTCGGGCGCGATGACCCGATGCTGGGCGTCGAGGAACAGGACCATGAAGACTTCGTAGTCCCGCCCCGCGAGCGTCACCCGCAGGTAATCGCGAACGCTTCCCGGCGACGCGAGCACATCGCGCTGGCGCACGGCCTCGATGAGCGAGCGCCGCACCAGCTCCTTGGCGACCTGCAACCTCGTCCGCGCTCTCGGCTGCACGTGGCAGCTCGGCACGGACTCGTTCAGCAGCGTGGCGAGACTTCCGCCAGCCTCGTGCAGCATTCGTACTGCGGTGGCGTTTCCCACCAGCATGCCGAGCAGATCCACATCCGACATCGCTTCGATGAGTTGACTCATGGTGTTCTCCTTGACGAAGAGGAACACCACCTCCCCTCGGGGAAAGGACGTTCCCCGAGGGTTGAAAGACTTCCTTGGGGAGAGTGATCTCCCCAAGGGATGAAAGACTGCTACCGGATGCGGCTCGCTATGCCGCGACGCTTTCGGGTTCGCTCGAGCGGGCGGGCTGCGGCAGATCGATCGCCTCGCCGTTGACCTTGGCGAACTTGATCCGCAACAGACGCCCCTTGATGCTCACGCCGGTTTGTCCCTTCTTGTCACCTCTTTCGAAGGTGAACATCTCGGGATAGATGTCGGCGATCCTGAAGCCGATGATCACGGACTTCTCGGCCGCGACTTCCGACTCCAGACGCTTGACGATCTTCTGGGCGTCGGCGCCGCTGACCCTGCAGTCAAACTTGGTGTAGCCGATGCTATCGGTGCTGCCTCGCATCGCGGACACGGTGCAGGCCAGGAACTCCTGCCCCTTCTTCGGCTTCACCGTGCGCACGCGATTGAGGTAGCCGACGCCTTCGACGTGCAAATTGAAGAACGACGACTGGCTTGATGCCTGGGATTGCTCGGACATGATGGTCTCCTTTTCACAAGAAAAATGGGGAGACCAGCCCCAACCGGGGATGGGACTCCCCGAGTGGGATGAAGCAACTGACAACTATCTCCGAGCCTTGCGGCCACCGGTTCTCAGGAGATCTGACCGGTTTGGGCGCTCTTGCGAGCGAAAGGCGATGCGTAACGGACATCAACCGGGCTGACTCAGCCAGCGTGGAACTCCAGCAGCGCTCGCGCGATTCCTGCGATCCTGTAAATCGAGCAGCGCGTATTCAAAGCAGATGACCGCGGCTCATGTCATTGGTTCCATTTCGCTCACGGCGCGGCCTCCGAGCACGCGACGCGGTTTGAAGCGCGCTTCCGCCAAGCGCGCAAGGCTCAGAAACAGATGATCGGCGTTCAGGTACAACGCGCGTCGCTCTTCGCCGGTCGCGGCGACGATCCACGTGTGCTCGGCGAGCTTTCCGACGACATGCACACGGGCGCCTTTCTTCACGAGCTCGGCGACTTCCGCCGCGTGGCGCTCGCCCCAGACGTTGACGTCGAGCCAGAATCCCCCGGCCTGCTCGACGCTGCCCGCTCCGTTCGGGCGGTATTCATCGAAAAAGACGCGAAGCTCGGCGACCTGGCGCTCGGCGTTGCCTACGATCACCGTTTTCAGGACTGGCTGCTCGCCTACGTTCCCCGTGCCACGAAATTCGTTCGACATGTCACTAACCTCCGTTTTGGTTGATGGTCTCGCTGATGGACGCTTTGGTTGCTGCACTCGCCTGCAATGTCACAGGAGCTCCGTGTCCGGCTGCTGCTGCTCTTCGGCCACGCTGAGCGACGCTTGCTCCAGAAGACGCAGCTCGGGCTCGGAGAGTTTCACGCGCCGCTGCGAGTGTCGCGGGGCATCGACGCCGGTGAACACCTTGCGCGGAACCTCGCCGAACAGCGCGACCGCGGCGCGCACTCGCCTGCGGGCCGCTTCGTCCGCCCCCGGCAGAAAATCGTTGCGGCTCAGCGGGCGCAGCTCCTCGCGGAGCAGGTGCCGCTCCCAGCGAATGGGTTCAAGGAATAGAGCGCGGAGCTTCCTGCCGACTTCCCGGATCGCCGCCCTCCCCTGCACGTCGCTTAGGCGATCCTTCTGAACAAGCGTCTTCACCATGCGGACGTGGTAGTCGAATTCCACGATGGCTTCCGCGGTGGCGTAGCCGTAGGGGCTGCGAAACCCGAGCTCCACGGTCTTGGGATTCCGCGAACCCATCACCGACAGCGCGAGCCCCTTGCGCTTGAGGCGCTCGAAGTCCTCCTCGCGCTCCCTGATGACCAGGTCCAGGCGCTTCCGGATTTCGAGCAGGCTGTCGTACACCCGGATGAGAATCCAATCAGCGTAGGGGTTGTCGTTCGCCGACAGGTACCAGATCGACTTGAGCACGGCCGCAAAGCGCTTCCCGCCCGCGATTGGCACGACATTCCCTTCGGCGTCCGCTTGCCTCCCGGTGAACATGCGAAACGCGTCCTTGGTGTGGAGCGTCATCGTGTCGGGCGCCGTGTCCGTCAGCTGCCCCGGATCCACGATTCTTCTCCCGCTCGCCGGGAATTCCAGCGCCGCCAGCTCCTCCGGCGCGGCTAGGGAATGCGTAACCGCCGGCTCGACGGCTAGATCGGGCTCGGCTGCGGGTGCCATTTCGCGTGTTGCTCGTTCTCTCGCTGCCATGCAGGACTCCTGGGTACAGGGTTAGCAGGGGCGACGTAGCGGTCCTTCTCGAATTCGGCGACCACGATCTCCAGGACTTCGAGCGACAAGTCGGGGAAAGCCTGGTGCAACTGGTAGTAGCGCGCCCTTGGGCTCGTGTCCGTGATCGCCGCCCAAATCCGCCAGATGCGCTCGCGGGTCGCCGGTTCAGGGAGCGTGAGTCGCCCAGCCAGCCTGTGGACGCCCAGCTCACGGCGCCGCTGCAGCGTGAGCTTGTGCCGCACCTTGAAGAGCTTCTTCATCATCGTCCAGGAGGCGCCATGGCGAATGAAGTAGGTCTCCTGCGCCTTGGCTTCGTTGGTGACCGCAAGAGCACGCAAACCGGCCTTCAGGCGATCGGCGTCGACGCTGACCGCGAACATCGGCTCCCGCATGGCGGCCAGGCGATGCAGGTCGGCCGCGGAGAGTCGCTGCAGGTGCTCAAGCAATTCGTTCTCGATCCCCGCCGCGCGCAGCTCTTGGGCGTCTTGGCCTCCGAGCCGCACGGCGATGTGGTTGAGGAGCGCCAGGCGGACGTGCGCGTCGTGGAGCGGCAGCATCAGCGGCTCCCACCGCGCAGCTCGCGCACGACGGTCGCGATGTCCCAGAACGCCGCGGCCGTCTGGTCCCGCCCGTCGAGCAGCCAGGCCAGGAACTGACCGTCGAGCGTGATGGGCGCGGCGGTGTTTGCCTCCATCAGGCCCGGCACTTCCGGAAGCTGACCTCGCACGTTGTCATCGAGTTGCCCGGCAACCAGGGCCAACAGCGACCGGGCGCGCCCTTCAAGCCCCTGCTGAACGGCCAGTTGCGCGAACCGGGTGAGCGAAGCCTTCAGCCGGTGCACGATCGGCGGAATGATCGGAGCGCTGCTCGCGGACTGATCGCTCGCGCCGGACGCCTCTTGACGATCGCTGCTCTGCGGCACGCTGTCTAATGATTGGACAGCGGGCGCGTGCGGCTCCAGGCCCACCCCGGGCAGAGCATCGAGCGAGGCAAGCTGGGGGGCCTGAGCAAGCGTGTCAAGGATCATTCGGAACCGCGCCGGGTCTTCGCCAAGCTGCCGGGCGAACTCTTCCTCGCAGGCGTGACAGAGTTCCGATGCGTCGAAAGTTCCGGTTTCCCGATAGCGGTCGGCGTGGAGCCGAAATACCGGCTCGAAGACCGCCGCGTAGAGCGCTGCTTCGTCCATCGCACCGCGCATTTGCGCGTAGCGCTTCACAAGGTTGAGACGGGGCTGGATGTTGGTCACGTCCGCGTGGGTGATCAGCGGGATGGCATCGCAGAGCACGGCGAGCCGCGCCGTCGCGTACAGGTAATGCCCGAGGCTCGCCTTGCTCACCGAAAACCCGGCGGCCTTCAGCTCGTCCTCAAGTTGTCGTAACGAAAGCGTCCGGCCCTTCTCCTCCTCGAACTGGGCCTTCAACGCGACGAGGCCATTCGCCTTATCCCAGAAGGGGAGGTCCCCGCGCTGCTCGTTCTCGATCAGGTGCGCCACGAGCACGTGCGCGTCCGAGCGCCATGGGCGAAACAGCACGATGAGCTTCTCGAAGCGGGGATCGCGCGTCTCGGCCCAAAGCTGCTGAACGGCAAGGAGACGCGTGTTGCCGCCCGCCTCGATGATGAAGTGCTTCTCGCCGGGTCGGCGTGTCAGCGTCAAGGGATTCCGGATGCCGGTCGAGCGGATCGATTCCTTGATCTCGGCAAACTTCGCATTGTTCGACCGACGCGGGTTGTGCTCGTAGGGACGGATGTCTTCGACTCTCACTTCGATCTGGCAGTCGTGCCTGGGGTCGGCCTGATCTGGCAGGTCCCTTGCGCGATTGCCGGGGTTTCCAACCTGGAGCGATTCAGCGACCAGGCGGCGCCGCTCCTCGATCGAGGCGTGACGCGCACGAATTCCTGCGGGCGCGATGACCGCCACTGCCGCCGAGCCGTTGAGCTCGTTTGCTTCGCCACTCATTGTGCGATCCGTCGCTTGAACGAACCGCCGCACAGTGATGCGGTGGCGAGTAGGCTCACGCGGCTTCCTCCCGCTCGGACAGCGGCTCGACGAGCGTGCCTTGAAGACTTGGAATGAGTTCCCAGGCAAGCGAGTGCATCACGGTGTAAGCGCTCGGCGTGACGGCTTGGCGTTTGCGCTCGTGGCGATGCACGGGCGTCCGAAGCGTCGCGGCCTCCTTGTACGCCTTGGCGTGAGGAACCACGGTATCGAGCACCGTGACGCGACCTTTCAGCTTGATGAAGTCCTCGCGAACGCCGGCCGCGATCATCCGGGCGTCGTTTGTCCGGTCCTGCCGGTAGATCACCGCCTTCATGGGCCCGAGCGTCGCGCCCAAGGCGCTGCTCGGCTCCAGTCGCTCGAGGAGTTCCATCGTTCCGTCCCTGAACTCGCGCGCCGAAAGGATCTCCGGGGTGATCGGCGAGACCAGGATGTCGGCCGCGAGCGCCGCCGCGTCCTGCAGCGGTCCCACCGCGCCCTGCGTATCGATGAGGACGCAGTCGTAGGCGCCGATGACGGCCGGGGAATTGAGCGCCACACGCAACCGGAATCCTCGGTCGATCCGGTTCAGCAGCCAATGCGGAAGGCTGCCTTCGGGGTCATCCGAGACGACGATGTCGAGGTTCGGATACGCCGTGGAGCTGATGCATCCGGCGGCGAGCTCGCCGCGGACCAACACCTCCGTGAGTCCCGCTGCGGGCTTCGGATCCTTGAGCGGATAGAACTTGGAGAGCGAAGGCTGGACGTCAGCATCGATCATGAGCACGCGCAATCCCAGGTCCGCGAAGAGCGCGCCCAGGTTGGCGGTGAGCGTGGTCTTGCCCACGCCGCCCTTCGTGCTGATTACCGTGAACTTGATCATCGTTGGTTGATGCGTCCTCTGAATTCATGCCGAATGGAGCTTTTCTCCCGGAGGGGCGGAAACCGGTTCTTATCCGGGGCGAACTCCTGCTCCAGTTCCCGGATGAACCTCCCATCCCACTGCAGGTGACGGGCGAGCTGCTCCATGAATTTTCTGAAGCGCGCGCGTCCTTGTGCGCGGGCCGCCTCCTGATGCGGCTCAAGAGTCGGCGCTGTGCCAGCGAGATAGTCGCGAATGAAGAACGTGAGCGTCTCAATCAGGAGCGTCTGACCGCGTTCCAAGCGCCCGAGTTGGCGCGTGAGTCTTTCGAGGTGCCGCGCAGTGGCCGCCTCACATGGCGGGCCGCCTTCGGGCGAAAGGTAGGCGGTCAGCGCCGCAGCGAGGATCGCCGACCTGGTAACTCCCTTCATAGTCGCCAGCCGATCGAGACGCGTAACGTGCTCGAGCTCGACACAAATGTTGACGCCCGGCGAGGTCACAACGCCGCCCTGTCATCCGGTTGAACGGCGGCAATCCGCTTGCTTGCGCTCACCACAAATCGTCCTTTCGCACGCACAGCCGCATATGCGGCTGACGCGAAGGATCGCGGGGCAAGTCAACTCAGGTCAAAGACTGAATTGGCAAGAATTGAGACTTGAGGAATCTAAATGACGGGAGGCGAACGTCTGCGGCACGTGCCCGTGAATTCGGAAGGTGCTGCGCTATTCCGAACGTTTACCACCGGTAAGGCGGGCAAAGCTGACCAGAAAGTTTGCCGACATGTCCTCGCCTTTGCGTCTTGCGGCATGACATCATACGTTGCCGAATTTACGAACCGGAGTACTTAGTTTAGTGACGTCCCTCAGAGCAAGGTACATGTGCCAGGCATTCCACTCCGACCCTGCTCTTCGGCGCAGCGCCGTAGCGCGGTTTCATTCGCCGCAGCCTGCGATCCCCCGCTGTAGCTAAAACCCCAGGAACAACCCCCACGGTCGCCGAGAACGACTGCGAACGCCTTTTCGTTAGGCAACCTCTTATATTCATCGACCACCGATGCGGGTACACAAGCCGGCCAATTCGGCGCCCTTGTTTGTTTGATCTCTTGCGAGCTCGTCGTACTTGCAGCGTCTGAAAGCTTCATTACAGGCAGGTTCAGGGCCTTGGCTGCGGCGCTTTTGACTCGCGGACTTGGGTTGGATTGCGACAGGTTCGTCAAGTAATCGATGGTCTTATTTTGTGCTCTAGAGAAAATGAACGTGTTAACAAAGGCAGCAACAGCTGAGTCTTCATCTCCTTGTTGCGCCAGCGTCTGCCCAAGATTTGCCCAAGCAGCAGCTCGCCCTGGATCCAGCACGACCGACTCAAACAGCGCCCTTCTTGCGTCGTCCAATCTTCCCGCCATCATCAATGCATACCCAAGATTATTCTTGAGCTCGACGTCGCTCGGATCCGCCGTGACCCCTTCGTTGAACCGGGCAATTGCGTTCTCGTAGTCATCCCTCTTCACAGCATCGAGGCCTAACCTGTTTTTGTCGCGAGCCAACTTTCGGTCTCCTCTAGTCGGTTTTGGAAACAGGTCGATTTTTTGTTTTGCCGAGAACAATGCCGTGGTATCGCCGTTCTTTGACGCTACAATCATTGCGAGCACCGCTCCCGACGGGTTCGTCACCACCTGCTGTCTTGGTACACGTTGCGCTTGTGGTTCCGTCCGCACCGCTGGATGTTCAGGCACGGCAGGTTGAGCGCTAGTAGGTGCGCCTGGGTACTTCTTTGGCCAAGGCGAAAGCCCGATAAGCAATCCTCCCAGTGCAACTGCTGTCACCAGGGTCACCAAAACTGCGCGCGTTGTCTTTTTCTTGGGTGGTTGTTGCAAATGCAAATCGGTAGGGTCTACGTCGTCGGCTCTAATTGCGTGCGCCTGACCATTCTGAACGTCGGGGATCTGTGAAGAGACAGGGCTAGATGAAGTTCTGGTTGCCAGACCCGCGGAAGCAGTCCGCGCTTGCTCTACCACAGCAAGCAAAGGCAGAAGCTCACCCGCTTGCGCGGAACCGATATCGGTCACAACTGGAAACCACGGACATTGTTTGACTTCGTTTGTTAGTTGGGATCGCAAGCGGTCTTGCAGCTCCTTCAAGACTTTGCTGGATAGGACCGAAAGCAGGATGGTAGCGTTTGCGTGACCGATATCCGGCGGCAGAGCGGACGGCCCACCCGTATTCAAAATTCGAGACCAAGTGTCGTGGAAAGCTTGTACCTGACGCTCCCAAGTGTCGTGAATGCGTGCCAATGTGGGACCGTTGAAGCTAACTTTGGGAGCATCGTCGGAGGCCGGCGAAGCCGGTTTGACACTGCTGAGGCGGGAGTGTCCGGAATTCTGTGTGTGAGGCGGTGGCAAGACTTTTCCACGGCGGCGGTCGTCGCTTGCGACGAACGACCGACGCGGTGGGAAAGTCGATGGTGAAGCATCTTACGCCTGGGGCCGCGTGAAGCGGTCCTGGTAGAGGATCGCGAATTGGTTCATGGCCGCCTTCCAGTCGTGGGACGCCTTGCTCCATTTAGCAGTGATGTTCCGCAGCGCCAGCCAGATCAGTTTGCTCGCGGCCTCGTCCGATGGGAAATGGCCGCGCGTCTTGATGATCTTGCGGAGCCGCGCGTTCACGCTCTCGAGGGCATTGGTGGTGTAGATCACCCGGCGGACCGCCGGCGGAAACGCAAAGAACGGGATCACGTTCGACCAGGCGCGGCGCCAGGCAGCTGCGACCGTGGGGGTGTCTTGAAT
>Ga0156084_130_pt2 | contig 21030 bp, 18 predicted proteins | sample RifCSPlowO2_02_FD_107737 | JGI IMG/M metagenome (GOLD analysis project Ga0156084, IMG submission 107737) | Betaproteobacteria bacterium RIFCSPLOWO2_02_FULL_66_14
GCCGCCGCCCTCGTACTCGACGAGACGGCCGCTCGTCAGGATGAGCGGGAACTGCTTGACCGCGTCCTTGTGCTTGTCCTGGACCGACTTGAACAGCACCGGCAGGCGCCAGCGGGACTTCTGGTCGGCGTGGGTCGGCCACTTCTCGATCAGGTCGGGCCGCGGGGTGAACAGCGGCTCGCGATGCAGCGGCACGCCGTCGGGGAAGTTCCACACCACGGCGCGCGCCTTCGCGTTGCCGAACGGGTGGCAGCCGTGCTTCATGCACACGCGCTGGATGCCGCCCGAGAGGTCGGTCTTCCAGTTCTTGCCCTCGGCCTCTTTCTTCTCGTCCTCGGTGAGGTCGTCCCACCAGCCGAGTTTCTTCAGCAGGACGTGATCGAACTCGGGATACCCCGTCGTGATCTCGGCCCCCACGGAGTGCGAACCGTCTTCGGCCAGCAAATTGACGCCATCCCGCTCGACGCCGAAATTGGCGCGGAAATTACCGCCACCCTCCATCACGTGCCTGGAAGTGTCGTACAGGTTGGGCGAGCCCGGATGCTTGATCGCCGCAGTGCCGAAGCAGGGCCAAGGCAGGCCGAAATAGTCGCCCGTAAGATCGTAGCCGGTCTTCGCGTCCTTGCCGCCGCGCGCCCGCAGCGACTTGACATCGAACACGTGCATGTTGCGCATATGCGCCTGCAGCCGCTCGGGCGTCTGGCCGGTGTAGCCGATGGTCCAGGTGCCGCGGTTGACTTCGCGCAGCGTGTCCTCCATCGACGGCTCGTCCATGCCGCCTTTGCCCTTCACCAGCTTGATGTTCTGCTTGCCGTCCGCCTTGCCGACCAGCTGGTCGGCGAAACCGAGTTTCTGCGCGAGCTGGTACATGATCATGTGATCGGTGCGCGACTCGAACAGCGGATCGATCACTTTCTCGCGCCACTGGATCGAGCGGTTCGAGGCGGTCACGCTGCCCTCGCACTCGAACTGCGTCGCCGCCGGCAGCAGGTAGGCGCCGTCCTTGCGCACCATCGCGAACATCGCCGCCGATGCCGAGGGATACGGATCGATCACGACCATCAGGTCGAGCTTCTTCATCGCCTCGACCTGGTCGGTTCCGCGGCTCTGCGAGTTCGGGGCGTGGCCCCAGAACACCACTGCGCGCACGTTCGGATCCTGGTCGATGTTCTCGTTCTTCTCCAGCACCGCGTCGTGCCACCGCGAAACCGTGATTCCCGGCTTGCTCAGCATGCCCGGCGCGTATTGCTTCTTCATCCACTCGAAATCGACGTTCCAGACGCGCGCCCAATGCTTGAACGAGCCTTCGGCGATGCCGTAATAGCCCGGCAGCGAATCCGGGTTCGGCCCGATGTCGGTCGCGCCCTGCACGTTGTCGTGCCCGCGGTAGATGTTGGCGCCGCCGCCCGGACGCCCGACGTTTCCGAGCGCGAGCATCAGGACCGCGCTCGCGCGCACGATCGCGTTGCCGTTGGTGTGCTGCGTCTGGCCCATCGCCCAGATGATGAAGCCCGGCCGGTTCTCGGCGAGCATTTTCGCGGTGTCGTGCATTTCCTGCTCGGGCACGCCGGTGATGTCCTGCACCACCTGCGGCGTGTACTTCGCCATCACCTCTTCCTTCACCTTCTCCATGCCGTAGACGCGGTCGTGGATGTACTTCTTGTCCTCCCAGCCGTTCTTGAACACGTGGTACAGGAGGCCGAAAAGGAACGCGACGTCGCTGCCCGAGCGGACGCGAACGAATTTGTCCGCCTTGGCCGCGGTGCGCGTGTAGCGCGGATCGGCGACGATCACCTTGCAGCCGTTTTCCTTGGCGTGCAGCGTGTGCAGCATCGACACCGGGTGCGCCTCGGCCGCATTCGAGCCGAAGAACAGCAGGCACTTCGAGTTCTGCTCGTCGTTGTACGAATTGGTCATCGCGCCGTAACCCCAGGTGTTGGCGATTCCGGCGACGGTGGTCGAATGGCAGATTCGCGCCTGGTGGTCGGTGTTGTTGGTGCCCCAGAGGCGCGCCCACTTGCACAGCAGGTACGACTGTTCGTTGTTGTGCTTGGAGGATCCGATCAGCATCAGCGCATCGGGACCGCTTTCCTTGCGGATCGCGAGCAGTTTCTTCGAGATGTCGTCGTAGGCCTGGTCCCAGGACACGCGCTTCCATTTGCCGCCCTCGAGCTTCATCGGGTAGCGCAGGCGGTGCGAGTCGTGCGTCATGCCGTGCTCGCGCACCGATGCGCCCTTCGCGCAATGCGCGCCCAGGTTGAGCGGCGAATCGAACACCGGCTCCTGCCGGGTCCAGACGCCGTTCACCACCGTGGCGTCGATCGCGCAGCCCACCGAGCAATGGGTGCAGACGGTGCGCTTCACCTCGACGTTGCCGTCGCCCTTGTCGTCCTTCGCGGCTTCGGCGCGCCCGATGACGTTGAACGGCAATTGCGTCGCGACCGCGCCCGCGCCGATCGTCAGCCCGGAGCGCCGCAGAAATGCGCGCCGATCGATGGTCTTCGCAAGCACTCCCGAGAGACCGCGTGCAAGGCGCGCCTGAACCGGAGTCGTTGCGCTCGATTTTCTGGTCAGTAGCATGGCGCGATCTCCTCAGACCTTGGCGGTTCGGTAGTAATTGCGGACGTGCGCGGATTCCCGATACCCGCGCGAATTGCGAGCCGCGGCGTTCTCCGTCGTGGAATCCTTCCCCGGGCGATTCGCGACGAGCGCCGCGGCGGCGGCTGCGCCGCCCGCACCGAGACTGCGAATGAAATTGCGGCGCGACAGGCGCCGGGTCGGTTTTTCCATGTCTGCCTCCTCCTTTAAGTCGTCGCGGGCAGGCGACCCGCAGCGATTCTCATTCCTGTATCGAAAAGTCTAATCCATTTGAAACGCGTCGTGTTCAAGTTCTGCGAACGCCCGACCCAACCCCGCCACTGCGCGATAGAAGTCGACTCGTTGGCATTGGATTATTGCGTCGCACAACGGATTCATCGCCGGCCACAGATAGCGCTCGAAGAAGCTCCTCTGCGCTTCGAGATCGGCCTGCATCACGAGGTGGCGCATCGCGTCGCACAACGCGGCGACGTGATCCTCGGGCTCGCCGGCTTGCTGAATTCTCTCCAGTCCGTGCTCCGCCAGCAGGTCCCGGATCTCGACCAGCGGCGCGTGGTGCGCGCCTCGCGTCAGATAGGCGCTGGCATACAGCGTCACCTCCGCTTTCCCGACCCCGATGAACACGGCCTCGAACTCTTCCCGCACCCCCTCGGCATCGGCCGCGGCCGCGGTGCGCGCGAGTTCGTCGATGCCTCGCGCGAAGGCCGACTCCGCCGCGTCGGCAGTGCGCTTCAATCCGGCGAGGATCTGAATAAGTTCCGGGTTGGGGGGTGCGTAGAACAGGCGCGCCAGCAATGCATACACGTCCGCGCGGGCCCGCTCTTCCGCACCGAGCGTCTCCGCGGTCACTTGCGCCCGGGGTAATCGAAGATCGTCGGCTCGGACTTCGATTCCATCATGTCCACCAGGCGGCAGTCGGCGCACATCTGCAGCCGGCGGCGCGCGCCTTCCGAGGCAAACATGGCGTGTCCTCCGACCTTCGCCAGCATCACGTCGACCAGACGCCGCGTGCCGAAAATATTGCCGCAGCGCACACAATGAAACGGCTCGGCCTCGTTGAGCGTCACCGCCTCCTTGGCGCGCGCGCCCAGCAGCAGCCGAGGTTCGAGACGGATGGCGCGCTCCGGACAGGTGTTGGCACACAGCCCGCACTGCACGCAGTTGCGCTCGATGAACCGGAGCACCGGGGCATCGGGCACGTCGATCAGCGCCGATTCCGGGCAGGCGCCGACGCAGGCCTTGCACAACGTGCAGAGATCCCGGTCGACGGTCAGCGTGCCGAACGCCGCACCGCGCTCCAGCGCAATCACCTCCTTCGGAGCAGGCGCATGTTTCGCGAGGTGTTCAACGACGAAATCCAGCGAGGTGCGCTTGTCAGGCGAAAGATTGAACACCGCAGCGCTCGCCACGCCACCGGCCGGTATCAATCCCCACAATGCGGCATCCAGCCGATCGCCCGGAATCATGCCGAAGTGCGCGCCAGCGTACCCCAGTTCACCCAGGATTCGCTGCGCGACGGCGTGCTGCTCCCGCAGCGCCTCCAGATAAGCCTCGGCCGGATCGCCCGCGACCAGCACCCGGACCTGGCTCGCGCCGTACGCGATCGCGGCCAGAGCGAGGTCCATCCCCATCGAAGCGATGTGGAAAATTTCCACCGGGATCACGCGCGCGGGCAGACCGCGGCCGCGTCGCCCCGCGGCAAGCACAGCCTCGCGCCCGGTTTCCGCGTCGTGCAGCAGCAGGCAGGCGTCGCGCCCGCCGGCATCGCGATAAGCCTGCAGAAGCGACTTCAACCGCAAGCCGAGGTCGGGGACGCGCGGGTAAGCGTGGGTCAGCGCGCCCGACGGGCACACCGTGCTGCATCCGCCGCAGCCTGCGCACAAGTGCGTTTCCACCTTCACGTGATCGCCATCCGCCGTGATCGCACCGGTCGAGCACACCTCGAGGCAACGGGTGCACCCGAGAATGCCGGAGCGACTGTGGGCACAGATCTTCTCGCGGTAGGTCACGAAGCGCGGTTTCTCGAATTCCCCCACCAGCGCCGCGAGCCGTTGTGCCGCGAGCGCCTGCTCGAGCGGGTCGTCACCGGGCGCGAGGTAACCCTGCGGCAAGTCGTGGCGCCTGAGCAGCGGCTCGCGCGACAAATCGAGCACGAGGTCGAAGCGTTCGCTGCGGACCGCCGCGGCGCGCTCGAAATCCACTGCGCCGATGCTGCCGCAGGCCTTCACGCATTCTCGGTGCGACTTGCATTTCGCGAGGTCCACCTGGTAGGTGAAATCGATCGCCTGCTCGGGACAAGCGCGAATGCAGGCATTGCAGCGCGTGCACAGATCGAGATCGATCGGATTTTCCTGCCGCCATTGGACGTCGAACGCGCCCAGCCAGCCGCGGATCGACTCGATGCGCCCCGACCAGACCGGGTACCTGCGCTCTGCCGGAAGCTCGCCCGGCCCGCCGCCCGCCATGAGCACGCTCACGTCGAGTTGTTCGCGAAGCCGCTCGGCCCAGCTCAGCGCGGCGCCGGGTGGCCCGATGATCAGCAATTGCCCGCTCGAGCGGTATTCCACCGCCGGCAGCGGTTCCGGTTCCGGCATCGCCGCCGCGGCAAGCAGTGCGGCGATTTTCGGCGTCGCCTCGCCGGCCTCCGCCGACCAGCCCGCAGTCTCGCGGATGTTGACGAACGAAAGCCGCGCCTGCGACTGCGCCGCTTCCGCGAGCTCGGTGAAAAGCGGCGCCTCCTGCGTGCATGCAACGAGCACGTCCGCATCCGAGAGCGCTTCCTGAAACGCGCCGGCCTGCTTGCGGCAAAGCTCGCGACGCACCACCGGGACGCCAGGCAGGCGGAGCGCGGCCGCCAGGCGCTTCGCATCCACGCGAAGCGTCCCATTGCAATCGCAGAGCCTAAGTGTCTTGTCTTGGATCGGCATGGGCATCGGCAGGGACGCCGGCGGCGGGTTCTCCGGATGCCGCAGCTTGCGCGGAGTCCCCGGTTTCCGCGAGGAGCGCGGCTTCCGCGGGCGTCGCATCGGTCTCCTGCGGCGCCGGCTCGGGCGTCCGTCCGCCCGAGAGCGTGGCCTTGGAATGCTCGAGACTCGCCAGCATCGCCGCGGGAATCGGGTCGTCCTTCGAATAATCGTCGATGTAGATGTCCAGCCCGTCCATGACGTTGAACCGCGGATCGGAAAACAGCTTCTTGAGCGCCGCGCGCTTCACGCCTTCATCGATCTTCGCCCGCATGAACGCCTTGAAATCCGATTCGAAGGTCAGGCTGTCGGGCGATGGCAGTTCGACCGGGGGCGTCGCCACGGGTTGCGCGGGCGTCGCGGCGGCGGGTTTCGCCGTGTCGAGCTTGCGGCGCGACCAGCGCGCGAGGAAATTCTCGCCGTCTTCCGCCATCACCGGGGCGCGCGCTCGCCGGGCGGTCGAAACGACTGCGGGCGGATGCGCCGCTTGGGCTCGGGCCGGTAATATTTCTCCACGAACTCGCCGACCCAGGCGAACAGTTCCGGCGGCATCGGCACCGAGTCGACCTGCTCGCCGCCGTCCATCCAGCTGCTCGCTTCGCTGTAACTGACCGTGAGATGGTGCGGCACGGCGTTCTCGCCCTCCATGCGCCAGAGCACGAACACCTTCGGCTCCTGCGTCGAGACGTTGAGGTAGTAGCCGTCCGCGTCGGTCGTGCGCAGCACGATTTCGAGCCCGGAATGCAGCCATTGCTCCTCGCCGCGCTCGTCCACCAGCCGTCGGGGCACCGCCGCCGGCGTCCCGGTCAGCACCCCGATCGGGGCCCAGACGTGAGTCTGCCACCGGTTCGCGGTTTCGCGCCGCTGCATCACCACGGCAACCTTGATTCGAGGTCTTTCCATTCCGCGAACTATACCCTCTGCTATGATTTTGCGGAGCAAGTCACCATGACAGAAAAGGTTATTCCGATCCGGTACGGGCGCGGCGCGACTTCGCCCGATGCGCCGTGGGACGGCGCGCCGCTCAGCGACACGCTGTCGCGGCCGCTGCGCGACCTGCGCATTTCGGTCACGGATCGCTGCAATTTCCGCTGCGTCTACTGTATGCCGCGCGAAGTGTTCAACTCGGACTATGCCTTCCTGCCGCACGCGGCGATCCTCACGTTCGAGGAAATCGCGCGCGTCGCGGGGGTCCTCGTCGGCATGGGCGTGAAGAAGATCCGGCTCACCGGCGGCGAGCCGCTGATCCGCAAGGACCTGCACAAACTGGTCGCTCTGCTCGCGCCGCTCGGCACCGATCTCACGCTCACGACCAACGGCTCGGCGCTTGCGCGCCAGGCGCGGCGGCTGAAGGACGCCGGGCTGCAGCGCGTGACGGTGAGCCTCGATGCGCTCGACGACGACACCTTCCATCGCATCAACGACGCGGACGTTTCGGTGGCGCGGGTGATCGGGGGGATCGAGGCCGCAGCCGCCGCCGGACTCGCGCCGGTGAAAATCAACATGGTGGTGAAACGCGGCATGAACGATCACCAGATCGTCGACATGGCGCGACGCTGGCGCGGCAGCGGCCACATCCTGCGCTTCATCGAATTCATGGACGTCGGCTCGACCAACGGCTGGCGCATGGACGACGTCGTCCCGTCGGCGGAAGTGGTGCGCCGCATCGGCGAGCAGTTTCCGCTCGAACCGGCGGATCCCAACTACACGGGCGAAGTCGCCGAACGCTGGCGCTACCTCGACGGCGGGGGCGAGATCGGGGTGATCTCTTCGGTGACGCAGGCATTCTGCAGCGACTGCAGCCGAATCCGCCTGTCCACCGAAGGATCGCTCTTCACCTGCCTGTTCGCGACTTCCGGGCATGACCTGAAGTCGCTCATCCGTGGCGGCGCTGGCGACGGGGCCTTGCGCGACCGCATCGCCTCGGTCTGGAACCGGCGTGCCGACCGTTACTCGGAAATCCGCACCGCGGAGACCGCGCGCTTGCGCAAGGTCGAGATGTCCTATATTGGTGGCTGACCGGGTACCTGCGGATTTTCAGCGCCGTTCGGCCCGCACCCCATGACGATGCCGAATCGCCCTACGCTCTCAGACGCCGCCCGCCCCGCCACCTACGAGGTCGAGGCGATCAACGAACGCGGCGAGATGGTCCCGACCGCGATCGCGGGCGAACACCCGCTCACCATCTACCTCGACAAGCGCGAGATCGTCACGCTCATGACCCTCGGCCACGCGCCCGAAGCGCTGGTGCTCGGCTACCTGCGCAACCAGCGGCTGGTGGACTCGATCGATTCGATCGCCGCGGTGCAGGTGGATTGGGAAACCGATTCCGCTGCCGTGACCACGCGCAGGCGCTCGACCCGCGGACTGAAGCAGAAGATGGCGAAGCGCACCGTGACCTCGGGCTGCGGCCAGGGGACCATGTTCGGCAACCTGATGGAGGAGATCGAGCGCGTGACGCTGCTGGACGACGTCCGCCTCGCCGATTCCCAGCTCTTCGATCTCATCGAGCAGGTGAGGCGCCACGAGACCATCTACAAGCAGGCGGGCGCCGTGCACGGTTGCGCGCTCGCCCGCACCACCGGGCCGGCGGCCGCGGAAATTATGATGTTCGTCGAGGACGTCGGCCGGCACAACGCGGTCGATGCGATCGCCGGCCGCATGTGGCTCGACGGCATCGACGGTTCGGACAAGATCTTCTACACCACGGGACGCCTCACCTCGGAAATGGTGATCAAGTGCGCGCAGATGCGGATTCCCTTCCTCGTTTCGCGCTCCGGTCTCACGCGCATGGGCCACACGATCGCCGAACGCGTCGGCCTCACCATGCTCGGGCGCGCGAGCGGCCGGCACTACCTCGCGTTCACGGGCCGGCACCGGATCGAGCGCACCGCGCCGCAGGCGACCGCGATCGCCTGAGCGCGATGCGCGATGACGTCGTCGGCTGGCTGCTCAAGGCGCCGCGCGAGACGCCGGAATGCGCCGACGTCGCCGCGTGGTGGCCGCAGTACCGGCAGTTGATTGCCGTCTGGCGAAACCCCATGGATCGTGCGATCGCCGGAGGCTTCGCGGCGGATCGCGTCGGCTGGGCTTTCGCCTCGGGCTACCAGGCTGCGCTGCACGCGCTGTTTCCGGACGCGCCCGAAGACCGGATCGCGGCGCTGTGCGTCACCGAGGCCGAGGGCAACTCGCCGAAGTCGATCCAGAGCACGCTGCACCCGCACGGTCACGGCTGGCGGCTGAACGGCGCCAAGCGCTGGACGACGCTCGGCGCGGACGGTGCGATTTTTTACGTCGCCGCGCGCGACGCTGAAGCGAACCAAGCGCGCGCGGTGATCCGCATCGCGCGGATCGCATCGAACGCTCCAGGTGTGACCGTGCAGTCGATGCCGCCGGCCCGGTTCGTTCCCGAGGTGCCGCATGCGCAACTGCGATTCGACGACGTGCGCGTGCCGGCCGGAGCGCTGCTGCGAGGCGACGGTTATGCAGACTACGTGAAGCGCTTTCGCACCGTCGAAGACCTGCACGTCAATGCGGCGGTTCTCGGATACCTGGTTCGCGAGGCGCGCCGCCTCGCCTGGCCCGCGCAATGGATCGAGCAGGCACTCGCCCTGCTCGAGGCGCTGCGCGCGCTCGCCGCTGAAGATTGCGGCACCCCGGCAGCCCACATCGCACTTGCCGGAGCGCTGGCCTGGAACGCCGGTCTCATCGCGCAGACGGAGGCGCACTGGAGCGAAGCGGGCGACGAACCGGCGCGCAAGCGATGGGTGCGCGACAAGGAACTGCTCGGCGTGGCGGCCGGCGCGCGCGCTCAGCGCACCGCGCGCGCCTGGGAACGGCTCAGGCCGACTTCGCCACCAGCGTGAAGTGCTCCACCGCGGGCGGCGCGGCGAAGTAGCCGCCAACGATCCCGCGCCACTGCTGGAACGCGGGCGACCGGCGGAAGTCGACGGTGTGGTTCTCGAGCGCCTCCCGGAAGATCATGAGAACGTAGCGCTCGGGTGACTCGACGCCCTGGTTCACCTTGTAGCCGCGAAATCCCTTCGCCGTCGAGATCACCGTCTCGATGCCTTTCACGATCGCAGCGTCGAACTCCGCCTGTTTTCCAGGATGGATGCGAATCTCGGCCAGTTCCAGAATCATGACGACTCTCCCGATTGAAAATCATTCCGGCGGCGGCGCAATGGCGTCCTCGTAGCGGTGCCGTTTCGTGATCAATCCGGCGTGCTGGAAGATGTCCAGCGTCGCTTCGAACGCCGGCCGCGTGATCTCCGCGTGCGGCGACCAGGTGCCTAGCCTCTGGTACGCCGTGATGGTCGCGGTGAGTACCGCCGGATCGATTCCGGGAAACAGCCGCGCTTCGCTTCGCGCCACCTCCGCCGCCGGCGCCGCGATCACCCAGGCGCGCGCCTTGCGGTAGGCGCGCATGAAACGCCGCGCCATGTCGCAGGCGAGCCAATCGCGGCTCGCCGCGAGGCTCGAGAATGCACAGCGCCCGATCGGATCGCCGAGCGCGGCGACGATGTGGCCCCGGCCGTCGTGCTCGAGCTGCTGTGGCGCAGGACCCTGCAGGTGAACGAAATCGCCCTCGCCGCGGCAGAAGGCCTCGATCATCTGCGGCGTCGTACCGGCATCCACCGAATCGAGCGCGGCGAAATCGAGACCGCTCCGAAAGCAGGCGTAACGGAACATCGCCATCGGCTGCTGGCCGTGGTCGACCAGCACCCGACACCCCCTCAGGTTCGCCCACGAAAACTTCGCCTCGGGCGCGCGGCCGACGAGGAAGAACCCGTCCATCTCGTTGATCTGCGCGAAATGCGCGGCCGGCGGCATCCGGCCCTGCTCCAGCGGGCCGAAGGCCTGCGAGGGTGCCGACTGCGCAACCTGCACGCTGCCATCGGCAAGACCCGCGATCGCCGATCGGCCGGGCGCGGCGACCGAATGCTCGGGCGAGAGCCCTTCGGCATCGAGAAACCCGCCCGTGATGGTCGCGATCAGCGGCGAGTAGAACGCCGAGAAACGCGTGAACTGGATTCGGATCGTTTCGCTCATTGATTGATCCGCGCTCAGGGCGCCATTGCAGGCGAAGCCTCGCGCTGTGCGAGCGACTCCTGGTGCGCGATCAACTCGCCGCGCGACGGGAAGAACAACGAGGCGAGCAGCATGCCCCCGGCGAACACCGCAAGCACCATGAACACGTTGGCGAAACCGCCTTCGGTCAGGTGCAGCGCCGCGATCATCGGCACGGCGACCGCCGCGACCCCGAGCGAGACGACGTAGCGAACGCCGAGCATGCGGGCGCGATACTCATCGGCGCAGTACCGCCCCACGATCGCGTCGTTGAGCGGAATCTGCCCGAAGACCGCGAGCATCATGAGCAGCGCGGCGCCGAGCATCGCCCAGCCTTCGAGATGGGCGGCGAGCGCAAGCAGCGGAATCTGCGCCAGCGCGACGCCGATCATCAGGCGGCGAAGCTCGAAACGGTCGATCATCCCGCCCATCAGCACCTGCGCGAACGCCGCCATCGCGTACACCCCGGCGACCAGCGCGCCGACGCCGAAATTCGACTGCGTGAGCGCCTGCAGACGCTCGTCGAACACCTTGGGCATCGAGACCGTCGTGGCGTTGAAGATGATTCCCCCGCATGCCGTAGCGACAAGCAGGATCGCGAAGATGCGCGTCATCATGCGGGCATCGACGTGCAGCCCGATCGACTTCGAGGTTTTCCTCGCCTGGCCGGGATCGCGCACCAGGGCAAGGAAGCCGACGCCTGCGGCGATGCACGCAAGCCCCGGAACGAAAAACGCCGCGCGCCAACCGGCGGCGTCCACCAGGGCGCCGGTGAGCAGCGCGGCGCTCGCGAGACCGAGGTTGCCCCACAACCCGTTGCGGCCAAGCAAGCGTCCCATGCGCTCCGGCGCGGCCACCAGCATTGCGATCCCCACGGGGTGGTAGATCGCGGCAAACGCCCCGGTCAGCGTCAACCCCGCGGCGATCTGCCACGGCGATTTCGCAAACCCGGTCAGGAACAGCGACGCCCCGATGCCGAAGAAGAACATCGCCATCACCCGGTAGCGGCTCCAGCGGTCGGCGAGCCAGCCCGCGGGAATCGCGAACGCGCCGAACGCGATGAAACCGCCGAGCGCCATCGGCAGCAGTTCGGCGTAGGGTCGGTCCCATTCGCGAGCCAACGCGACCACCGCGGTCGGAAAGACCAGCATCGCGAGATGGTCGAGCAGATGCCCGAGATTGAGAAACGGAACCAGCCAGCGATTCGGCATGGGGGCGAGTCTCGCACGCGGGTTCGCGGCGGGCAACGGCGTTTCGCGCGGGGAATCCAGCGCCTTGCGTTCCAGCGAACGACTGACGAGGATTTTGACGTTCCATGGTCTGCCGGCTTGGCGCGAGAATCACCGCGCCAAGCCGGCAGATCGGGGAAGATCAAATGCGGCACGGCTCCTCGCTACAATCTCCCCCGTGAAAAAAGTAACCGGAATCCTGCTCGCCGGCGGCCAGGGCCGGCGCATGGGCGGCGTCGACAAGGGGCTGCAGCGCTACCGCGGCAAGCCGCTCGCGCAATGGGCGATCGAGCGCTTCGCGCCGCAGGTGGATGAACTCCTCATCAACGCAAACCAGAACGCCGACGCCTACGCGGCATTCGGCCATCGCGTGGTGCCGGATGAACTGGGCGGCTTTGCCGGCCCGCTTGCAGGGCTGCACGCCGGCATGAAGGCGGCGAGCGGTTCGCTAGTTGCGACCGTGCCCTGCGATTCGCCGTTTCTGCCCGGCGATCTCGTCGCGCGCCTGCGCGCTGCGCTCGCCGCGAACGACCTCGCAGTGGCGAAGACCGGAGCGCAGCCGCACCCCGTGTTCGCGCTCGTGCGCCGCGCCGTGCTGCCGCACCTGGATGCGTTTCTCGCTGGCGGCGGCCGCAAGATCGATGCCTGGTACGCGACGCTGAAGGTGGTCGAAGTCGCCTTCGACGACGAGGCCGATGCCTTTCGCAACCTGAACACGCGCGAAGAACTGGAGGGTGCTTGAGCGGCATCGCCGCCATCGTCAGTTGCATCGACGGCTACGATCCGGACGCGCTGCACATAGAGAAAGCGCGCGAGGCGATTCTCGCCTGCCTGTCGCCGGTCGTCGAAACCGAGCGCATCGCGATCCGCGCCGCGCTCGGCCGCGTGCTCGCCGAGGAGATCGTGCCGGCGATCAACGTGCCGGCGACCGACAACTCGGCGATGGACGGCTACGCAGTGCGTTTCGAAGACCTCGACGCCGGGCGTCCGGCGGTGCTTCGGGAAATCGGCAGTGCGCTGGCGGGCCGGCCGTACGCGGGAGGCGAGATGCCCCCCGGCACCTGCGTTCGCGTCATGACGGGGGCCGTGCTTCCGGCGGGAAGCGATACCGTGGTGGTGCAGGAAATCGTTCGCGCCGAGGGCGCGCGAATCACGGTTCCTCCGGGGCAGAAGAAGGCGCAAAACGTGCGCTATGCCGGCGAAGACCTGAGGGCCGGCGTGCCGGTGCTGCGGCCGGGCGTGCCACTGCGTCCCGCCGAACTCGGCCTCCTCGCCTCGCTCGGCATCGGCGAAGTGCTCGTCAGGCGCCGGCTGCGGGTCGCGATGTTCGCCACCGGCGACGAACTCGCGTCGATCGGCGAGGCGCTGCGCGAGGGCGAGGTGTACGACTCCAACCGCTACACGCTGCACGCGATGCTCGAGCGCCTGGGCGTGGAGATCCAGGATCTCGGCGTGGTGCGCGACGACCCGGGCGAACTCGAAGCCGCGCTGCGGCGCGCGACCCGCGAGGCCGATGCCGTGATCACGACGGGTGGCGTCTCCGTGGGAGAGGCCGATTTCGTCAAGCCGCTCGCGGCGAAGCTCGGTGAAGTGCTGTTCTGGAAGATCGCCATGCGGCCGGGTCGCCCGATGGCCTTCGGGCGCATCGGTGGCGCGATGCTTTTCGGTCTGCCGGGAAATCCCGTGGCGGTGATGGTCACCTTCTACGAGTTCGTGCGCGATGCCCTGCTTCATCTGTCCGGTCGAAGCGACAACTTCCGGCTGCCGCTTCTTTCGGCGGCCGCGGCGCTGCCGCTCCGAAAGGTTCCCGGCCGCACCGAATACCAGCGGGGCATCCTGTTCCGCGAGGACGGCACCTGGAAAGTGCGAACCACGGGACAGCAGGGCTCGGGCGTGCTGCGCTCGATGTCGGAGGCGAACTGCTTCATCGTGCTCGAGCACGAGCGCGGCCGCGTCGAGGCGGGCGAGCCGGTTCAGGTGCAGATGTTCGACGGCCTGGTCTGAGCGCGCGCGCGGCGCGCCGCCCGCTTGATTGCTGTCAACGCGCCCGCGCGCGGAGGGCGTAGGCTGCAATCACCCGGTTCCCCAAAGCGATCTTTCCATGCCTGCCAAACGGCTGGTCTTCGGCGACGATGCGCGTTCCCGGCTGGTCGCAGGAATGAATGTGCTGGCCGACGCGGTACGCGCGACCCTCGGCCCGAAAGCGCGCACCGTCGTGCTCGAGCGCGCCTACGGCCCGCCGATCGTGATCAATTCCGGAGTCGTCGTGGCGAAGGAAATCGAGCTCGAGGACCGGTTCGAGAACATCGGCGCGCAAATGGTCCGCGAAGTCGCCGCCAAGACCTCCGAAGTCGCCGGCGACGGCACCACGACCGCGACCGTGATCGCCGCGGGGATCGTCACCGAGGGGCTGAAGTACGTCGCCGCCGGAATGAATCCGATCGATCTGAAGCGCGGTATCGATCGCGCGGTCGACGCGGTGGTCGAGGAACTCCGCCACATCGCGAAACCCTGCGCGACGCGCAAGGAAATTGCCCAGGTGGCTTCCGTTTCCGCCAACAACGACGCATCGATCGGCGAGATGATCGCCGAGGCGATGGAAAAGGTCGGCAAGGACGGCGTCATCACGGTCGAGGACGGCAAAGGCCTGCAGAGCGAGCTCGAGGTGGTCGAGGGCATGCAGTTCGACCGCGGCTACCTTTCGCCCTACTTCGTCAACAACCCGGACAAGCAGAGCGTGGCGCTCGAGGATGCGCTCATCCTGCTCTATGACAAGAAAATCTCGTCGATCCGCGAGCTGCTGCCGATGCTCGAGCACGTCGCCAAGAGCGGCAAGCCGCTGCTCGTGATCGCCGAGGAGGTCGAGGGCGAGGCGCTCGCCACGCTCGTCGTCAACACGCTGCGCGGCGTGATCAAGGCCTGCGCGGTCAAGGCGCCGGGCTTCGGCGACCGCCGCAAGGCGATGCTCGAGGATATCGCGATCCTCACCGGCGGCCAGGTGATCGCCGAGGAGGCGGGACTGACCCTCGAGAAGGCGACGCCCGAGGCGCTCGGGCGCGCGCAGCGCATCGAGATCGACCGCGACGACACCACGCTCATCGGTGGCGCGGGCGACCCGAAGCGCATCGCGGCGCGGGTCGCGCAGATCCAGAAGCAGCACGACGAGGCGACGAGCGATTACGACAAGGAGAAACTGCGCGAGCGCGCGGCGAAACTCGCCGGCGGGGTGGCGGTGATCAAGGTAGGCGCGGCCACCGAAACCGAAATGAAGGAGCGCAAGAGCCGCACCGAAGACGCGCTGCACGCAACGCGCGCTGCGGTCGAGGAAGGCATCCTGCCCGGCGGCGGCGTGGCCCCGCTGCGTGCGCGCGCACGGCTCGCCAGGCTGCGGGGCGAGAACCCCGACCAGGATGCCGGCATCCAGATCGTGCTGCGCGCGCTCGAGGACCCGCTGCGGCAGATCGTGCGCAACTGCGGCGGCGAGCCCGCGGTCGTCGTGCGCCGCGTCGCCGAAGGCAGGGACAATTTCGGCTTCAACGCCGCCACCGGGGAATACGGCGACCTGGTGCAGATGGGCGTGCTCGACCCCTGCAAGGTAACGCGCGTGGGATTGCAAAACGCGGCGTCGATCGCAGGGCTGATCCTCACGACCGACTGCATGATCGCGCAGGCGCCGCAGCCCGAGCGGGCGGCGATGCCTGAGTCGATGTGAGGGCGACCGCCGGCTCAGCGCGCGCGCTGCAGGAACTCGAGCAGGAGCCCGGCGACGCGCTCCGCCTGCTCCTGCTGCACCCAGTGCCCCGCACCGTCGACGAGGTGGCAACCGAGCAGGTTGGTGCAGGCACTCGCCTGCATCCGTTCGAACTCGCCCGGCTTCTGGTAGGTTCCCCAATCGCTGCGGCCGGCGATGAAGCACGACGGCACGTCGATCGTCCGGCCGGAGAAGATCTCCAGTTCCGCGGTGCAGGCGGGATCGGTCGCGCAGCGATACCAGTTCAGCCCGCCCTGGAATCCGGTGCGCCCGAATTCCGCGCTGTAGACGCGCAGTTCGTCCTCCGGCAGCCAGCGGCACGAATCGATCTCCGCGGCGCTGGGCATTTCCGGCGCAACCGTCGCCGCCATCCCGCGGTCGCGGTCCATGATGTAGTAGGTGGGCAGCCGCGCCAGTTCCTGCGCAGACCACGACGCGAGCGCGACCGGCAGATTGCCTTTCCAGTCAGCGCTTTTCATGTGGAAGTAGGCACGAAGGAAGGCGTGCGCGCCCTGCGGGCATTGCAGCATTTCGGCGTTCGCCGCGCGCGTCGAGTAGTGCCACTGATAATGTTTGCGCGGCCGCGACAGCGCCGCGAGTTCGCGCAACACGCGGGCAACGGCTTCGCGGGGCTGCGGGATGGGTGAATCGCGATCGGCGGTGCCGATAGGCAACTCGGGCGGTCCCGCAAACGGCGCGCTCATCAGCGCGGCCGACCGAAACACGTCCGGGCGGATCAGGGCGCTCCAGGCGGCCACCGGCGAGCCGAAATCATGCCCGATCACCGCCTCGACCGAGCGGTATCCCAGCGCGCGGACGAGCGCGAGCGCGTCGCGCACCAGGTTGAGCATTCGAAACGATCCGACCTCGCCGTCGTATTCCCCGTCCCAGCCGGTGGTACGCCCGTAGCCGCGCTGATCAGGCGCAACGACGTGGTATCCGGCGGCCGCGAGCGGCACCATCACCTTGCGCCAGCTGTAGGCGAGTTCCGGAAAGCCGTGCAGCAGAAGCAGGCATGGGCGACCGGGCGTCTCGAAGCCCGATTCGAGCAGGTGCATCGTCAACCCGTTGACGCCGGATACGAAGCGCGACCGGATGCCCGCGGTGGTTCGCGCTGTTTCGTATGCCAGGGGTTCGGCCAAGACGCGCCTCTGCAGGACGATCGACGTCGAATTATCCGGCAATTCTCCGTGCAACCGGGTGCGCAACCCCGCCTTCATGCGCGACAATGCGCGCCTTTACGCTTCGCACGCCTCCGACATGCCAGCGCACTCCTGTTCCGATATCCTCGCCGGCCGCGCGCCTGCGGACGCCCCCGTCACGCTGCAAGGCTGGGTGCGCACGCGGCGCGATTCCAAGGCCGGCATCTCCTTCGTTCACGTTTCGGACGGTTCTTCGTTTCATCCGGTCCAGGTGGTGGTGCCGAATACGCTCGCGAATTACGCGAGCGAGGTGCTGCACCTCACCAGCGGCTGCGCGATCGAGGCCCGCGGCCTCATCGTGCCCTCGCCCGCGAAGGGACAGCCCTTCGAGATGCAGGCCGAGGCGCTGCGGTTGATCGGCGGCGTCGAGGATCCTGACTCCTACCCGATCCAGCCCAAGCCGCACACGCTCGAATTCCTGCGCGAAGTGGCGCACCTGCGGCCGCGCACCAACGTGATCGGTGCGGCGACGCGCGTGCGCCACACCCTCGCGCAATCGATCCACCGGTTCTTCGACGACCGCGGCTTTTTCTGGATCAACACGCCGATCATCACCGCCTCCGACGCCGAAGGCGCGGGCGCGCTGTTCCGCGTCTCGACGCTCGATTTCGCCAACCTGCCGCGAACGCCCCGGGGCGGGATCGACTTCGCGCAGGATTTCTTCGGGCGCGAGACCTTTCTCACCGTGTCGGGGCAGCTGAACGTCGAGTGCTACTGCCTCGCGCTATCCAAGGTGTACACCTTCGGCCCCACCTTCCGCGCCGAGAACTCCAACACCAGCCGGCACCTCGCCGAATTCTGGATGATCGAACCGGAGGTGGCGTTCGCCGACCTCTCGGACAACGCGAGCCTCGCCGAGGCGCTGCTCAAGCACGTGTTCGGGACCGTCCTCGAGGAACGGCCCGAGGATATGGCGTTCTTCGACGAGCGCATCGAAAAGGGGCTGATCGCAAAGCTTCGCGGGATCGTCGAGTCGGAGTTCGTCCGCATGGACTACCGCGAGGCGATCGCGATCCTCGGCCGCGCGAGGGAGAAATTCGAGTTCCCGGTGCAATGGGGCATCGACCTGCAGTCCGAACACGAACGCTACCTCACCGAGCGGCACGCGAAAAAGCCGGTGATCGTGATGAACTATCCCAAGGGCATCAAGGCGTTCTACATGCGGCTGAACGACGATGGCGAGACGGTCGCCGCGATGGACGTGCTCGCGCCGGGAATCGGCGAAATCGTCGGCGGCAGCCATCGCGAGGAGCGGCTCGAGGTGCTCGATGGGCGCATGCGCGAAGCGAAACTCGACCCGGAGCACTACGGCTGGTACCGGGACCTGCGCCGCTACGGCAGCGTTCCGCACGCCGGATTCGGCCTGGGGTTCGAGCGCACCGTCGCCTATGTCACGGGCCTGGCCAACGTGCGCGACGCGATCCCCTTCCCGCGGACTCCCGGCAGCGCGAACTACTGAGCGCGCGGCGCGCGCTACGGCATCGGCCGCGAATCGGAGAGGTTGATCGCGCCGCGGATCACGCGGTAAAGGAGCCAGAACCAGGTCGCGCAGAGGCCGATCCCCCCGAGCGTCGCGGCGCCGACGATCGCGGCGATCGTGTCCCAGCCGATCACGATGCCGCCCGTCGCGTGCGCGTTGCGCAGGATCGTCTGCAGGACCGGCCACGCACCCAGAAGAATCGCCCCGAGGCTCAGGACGTACCAGAGCAGTCCATACCAGAACGTGCGGATCATCCAGCCGTGGTGGCTGTCGACGAGGCCGCTGCGCGCATCGCTGCGCTTGACGTAGTTGACGATCAGGCCGACGACCGCCGGCCACATCATTACCGGAAGATAGCCGACGGCGTGCAGCACGTAGGCGATCCATGCCGCATCCTTTCCGGCCTGCGCGGGGGCAGCGGCGACTGGCTCCATCGTCATATCTTCACCGCCGGAACCGGTTTGCGCAACCGCCGCGACTCAGCCGCTGTTCCGCAGCCCCGCGGCGATACCGTTGATGGTGAGGTGGATGGCGCGCCGGGTGCGCTCGTCGGCATCGCCCGCGCGGTAGCGCCGGATGAGTTCCACCTGCAGGTGGTTGAGCGGATCGAGGTACGGAAAGCGGTTGCGAATCGAACGCGCGAGCGTCGGGTTTTCGGCGAGCAATTCGCGCTCGCCCGTAATCGCTGCAAGGCTCCTGCGCGCGCGCGTCCATTCGGCCTCGATGCGCGCGAAGGTTTCCTCCCGCAGCTTGCTGTCGGGAACGAGTTCGGCGTAACGCGACGCGATCGCCAGGTCGGACTTGGCGAGCACCATGTCGAGGTTGGAGAGCATGGCGCGGAAGAACGGCCAGTTCGCGTACATGGCGCCCAGTTCCTCGATCGTGCCACGGCGCTCTGCGAGCCATTGCTCGACCGCGGCGCCGAACCCATACCAACCCGGCAGCATCAGCCGGCTCTGGCTCCAGCCGAACACCCAGGGAATCGCGCGCAGGTCTTCAAGGCGCCCGGTGCCCTTGCGCGAGGCGGGGCGGCTGCCGATGTTGAGATCGCCGATCTCGCCGATCGGGGTCGCCGCGCGGAAATACTCGAGGAACCCGGGCGCATCGACGAGCGCACGGTACGCTCCGTAAGCGAGACGCGAGAGTTGTTCCATGATTTCCACGTCGCGCGCCCGATGCGCGCCGTCCTGCGACACTAGGCTCGCCTCGAGCGTCGCCGCGAGCAGCGTTTCGAGATTGCGGTGCCCGCGTTCCGGATCGCCGTACTTGCTCGCGATCACCTCGCCCTGCTCGGTCAGTCGCAGCGCCCCGTCGACGCTGCCGGCGGGCTGGGCGAGAATCGCGTCGTAGCTCGGCCCGCCGCCGCGCCCGACGGTACCGCCGCGGCCGTGGAACAGCCGCAGCCGAACGCCATGCGCACGGCAGACGCGCGCGAGTTCGAGCGTCGCCTTGTACAGCGACCAGCTCGAGGCGAGGTAGCCGCCGTCCTTGTTGGAATCGGAGTACCCGAGCATCACCTCCTGGGCGTCGCCCCGCCCGCCGATCCACCGCCGGTAACACGGCAGCCGAAGCGCCTCGTCCAGCGTCGCTCCGCAACGATCGAGGTCCGCGATCGATTCGAACAGCGGGATGATGTCGACGCCCAGCGCCCCCGGCCGCAGCAGGCCCGCCTCGCGCAGCAGCACGCCAGCTTCGAGAAGGTCCGAGACCGACTGGCAATGCGAAATGATGGTCCGCGGTACCGCGCGCGGCCCGAAGCGCCGCGCCGCCCGCGCTGCCGCCGAGAACACGGCCAGTTCGGACACGGTGCGATCCGAGTATTGGAGAAACGGCGAGCGCAGCAGGCGCGGTCCCTCGAGTTCTGCCGCCAGCAGGCGTACGCGTTCGGCCTCGGCGAGCGCCCCGTAGTCCGACGCGACTCCGGCGCGCGCGAGCAGCTCGGCAACCACCGCTTCGTGCTCGTCGGAACTCTGCCGCAGGTCGATCGGCGCGAGGTGAAAGCCGAACACGCTCACCTGCCGGCGCAGCGTCGCGAGCCGTCCTTCGGCGAGGCGCGCGGCGCCCTGGGCGCGCAGCGCCCGATCGACGTGTTCGAGATCGGACAGGAACGATTCCGCGCTTGGATACGGTGGCCTGCCGCGGGCGGGCGACAGCGCCGATCGCAGCTCGGCAACCGACTCGGAAGTTGCGGCGAGCCGCGCATAGATGCCGGCGAGCGCGCGCCGGTAAGGTTCGTCGCGCCGGTGCGGAGAATCGTCGCCCGAGTCCTCGGCGAGCGCGACGATTTCCGCCGGCGCCGGATGAATTCGCTGCGACAGCCCCAGCTCCCGACCCAACTCGTTGACTTCCGCAAGGTAGTGCCCGAACACGACCCGCGCCTGTTCGCGCAGCGCGAGATCGAGCGTCTCCGCAGTGACGAACGGATTGCCGTCGCGATCGCCGCCGATCCAGGTGCCCACGGTGAAAAACGCGGGCAGCCACGGCCGCTCGGCGACGCCGAGGCGCGCCGCAAGCGCCGTCTCGAGATCCGCGTAAAGGCGCGGCAACTCGTGCAGAAACGTGCCGCGGAAATATTGCAGACCGTTCGTGATTTCGTCCGCGACGGCGAGACGCGCGAGGCGCAGCATCGCCGTGAGCCAGAGCTGCAGCACGCGACGGTGCAATCCCTGCTCCCGCTCCGCGTCGTCTGCCGAAACGGCAAGCAGGCGCGCGATGGCGTGCTCGCATTCGAGAATCG
>Ga0156084_137_pt1 | contig 20049 bp, 20 predicted proteins | sample RifCSPlowO2_02_FD_107737 | JGI IMG/M metagenome (GOLD analysis project Ga0156084, IMG submission 107737) | Betaproteobacteria bacterium RIFCSPLOWO2_02_FULL_66_14
CGCTGCTCGATGCCATCGTGGCTGGACTGCCCCCTGCGGGGCCAGTGCAGTGCGCGGTGTGCGTTCCTTACCCGTATCTGGCGCAGGTCCAGGAACTGCTAGGCGGCACGGCGTTGGCCTGGGGCGCGCAGGACGCCAGTGCGCAGGCTTCGGGTGCGTACACCGGCGAAGTGTCGGCGGGCATGCTGGCGGAATTCGGATGCCGCTTCGTGCTGGTCGGACATTCGGAGCGCCGGCAGCTGCACGGCGAGAGCGACGCCCTGGTGGCGGCGAAGTTCGCTGCGGTCCTGGCGAAGCGCATGACGCCGGTGCTGTGCGTCGGCGAGACCCTCGATGAGCGCGACGGTGGGTGCACCGAGGCGGTGGTGGCGCGGCAGCTGGATGCGGTGCTCGCGGTATCGGGCGCCGCGGCATTCGCGCAGGCGGTCGTCGCCTACGAGCCGGTCTGGGCGATCGGCACCGGGCGCACCGCGACGCCGGAGCAGGCGCAGTCCGTGCACGCCTTGGTGCGCGCGCGGCTCGCCGCCAGGGACGCGGGTGTCGCCGCGGCGCTGCGCATCCTGTACGGCGGCAGCGTCAAGGCGGCGAATGCGGAATCGATTTTTGCGATGCCCGACGTCGACGGCGGATTGATCGGCGGGGCGTCGCTGGTAGCGGACGAGTTTCTGGCCATTGCGCGCGCTGCGGCGCGCGGCGAGCGCTGAGGAGAGGTTTCGGATGGAAGACTGGTTCACGGTCGTGATCGTGCTGCATGTGCTGGTGGCGCTGACCATCATCGGGCTGGTGCTGCTTCAGCATGGCAAGGGCGCCGACATGGGTTCCGGATTCGGCGGCGGATCCTCGGGGAGTCTGTTCGGCGCGACGGGTTCGGCGAACTTTCTCTCGCGCATCACGGCCGCGCTGGCGACAGTGTTTTTCCTCACCAGCCTGGGGCTCGCCTACATCGCGATGCACCGGCCGAAAACCGGCGGCAGCATCATGGACAACGTGAAGAGCGAGCAGACGCAGCCGGCGAAACCCGCACCCGCGGTTCCGTCGCCGGAACCTGCGAAAGCCGCACCTGCGGAAGGGACAGGGGTTCCGCCAGCGACCGGCTCGAAGGCGAAGGACGTGCCGAATTAAGCGATAATTTGATCGAGCGCAAACGCTCGATTGCCCACGTGGTGAAATTGGTAGACACGCTAGCTTGAGGGGCTAGTGGCCTAAACAGCCGTAGCAGTTCGAGTCTGCTCGTGGGCACCAGGTTTTTTTGATGGGCATGCGTTGACGAGAGGAAGTTGAGAACGGTGTTGGCGGAATACTTTCCGGTCCTGCTCTTCATCCTGGTCGGCATGGCGGTCGGCGTGATTCCGGTCGTGCTTGGCGCCCTGCTCGGGCCGCACCGCCCGGATCCGGAGAAACTTTCGCCGTACGAGTGCGGGTTCGAGGCGTTCGAAGACGCGCGAATGAAGTTCGACGTGCGTTACTACCTGGTGGCGATCCTGTTCATCCTGTTCGACCTGGAAATCGCTTTCCTCTTTCCCTGGGCCACGGTGATCAACGAAATCGGACTGTTCGGCTTCACCTCGATGATGATCTTCCTCGCCATCCTGGTGGTCGGGTTCGTCTACGAGTGGCAGAAGGGCGCACTCGAATGGGAGTGAGGGCGGAACCCCGGGTCGCGCCGCGACGCGCAAGGAGTCGGTCGGCATGAGCCTCGAGGGCGTGCTCGAGCAGGGATTCGTCACCACCAGCGCCGACAAGCTGATCAACTGGACCCGCACGGGTTCGCTCTGGCCGGTCACCTTCGGGCTCGCGTGCTGCGCGATCGAGATGATGCACACGGGTGCGGCGCGCTACGACTTCGACCGGTTCGGCGTGGTGTTCCGACCGAGCCCGCGGCAGGCCGACGTCATGATCATCGCCGGAACGCTCACCAACAAGATGGCGCCCGCACTGCGCAAGGTCTACGACCAGATGCCGGAGCCGCGCTGGGTGATCTCGATGGGGTCGTGCGCCAACGGCGGCGGCTACTACCATTACGCATACTCGGTGGTGCGCGGCGCCGACCGCGTCGTGCCGGTGGACATTTACGTGCCCGGCTGCCCGCCGACGCCCGAGGCGCTGCTCTACGGCGTCCTGCAGCTGCAGAACAAGATCAAAAGGACCAATACCATCGCGCGCTAGCGCGCTGGCGGAGACGCATGAATTCGAAACTGCAGCGTCTGAGCGAGACGCTCGAGCGGGTGCTGGGCGTGAAGCCCGTGGCGCACGTCGGCGAGTTGACCGTCGAGGTCGCCGCCGGACGCTACCTCGAGGCGGCGCGTACGCTGCGCGACCATCCGGAGCTGCGCTTCGAGCAGCTGATCGACCTCTGCGGAGTCGACTACCTGACCTACGGCGACCGTCCCCGCGAGGGTGCACGCTTCGCCGCGGTGCTCCATCTGGTGTCGCTCACCCACAACTGGCGTCTGCGCCTGCGCGCCTTCTGCGCCGACGACGAGTTTCCGCTGCTGCCCTCGGTGGTCGAGCTGTGGCCGGGCGTGAACTGGTTCGAGCGCGAGGCGTTCGATCTCTTCGGCATCGTGTTCGAAGGGCATCCGGATCTGCGTCGCATCCTCACCGACTACGGGTTCGTCGGGCACCCGTTCCGCAAGGACTTTCCGATTTCGGGTTACGTCGAGATGCGCTACGACCCCGAGCAGCGCCGCGTGGTGTACGAGCCGGTCACGATCGAGCCGCGCGAGGTCACGCCGCGCGTGGTGCGAGAGGAGCAGTACGGGACCGAGTGATGGCCGAAATCCGCAACTACACGGTGAATCTCGGGCCGCAGCACCCCGCGGCGCATGGTGTACTGCGGCTGGTGCTCGAGCTGGACGGCGAAGTGGTGCAGCGGGCCGATCCGCACATCGGGCTGCTTCACCGCGCGACCGAAAAGCTTGCCGAGTCGCGCACCTGGATCCAGTCGTTGCCGTACATGGACCGGCTCGACTACATCTCGATGATGTGCAGCGAGCACGCCTACTGCATGGCGATGGAGAAGCTCTGCGGCATCGAGGTGCCGATCCGGGCGCAGTACATCCGCGTCATGTTCGACGAGATCACGCGCATCCTGAACCACATTTTCGGTGTGGCGACGCTCGGGCTGGATCTCGGCGCGATGACGGTGTTTCTGTACGGCTTCCGCGAACGCGAGGACCTGCTCGACTGCTACGAGGCGGTTTCGGGGGCGCGGATGCATGCCGCGTATTACCGTCCGGGCGGCGTCTACCGCGACCTGCCGGACCGCATGCCGCAGTACGAGGCCCAGCACACCCGCAACGCGCGCGCGCTTGCCGCGATGAACGCGAACCGCCAGGGTTCGCTGCTCGATTTCATCGACGACTTTACGACGCGGTTTCCGAAGTGCGTCGACGACTACGAAACACTGCTCACCGAGAACCGCATCTGGAAGCAGCGCACCGTGGGCGTCGGCGTGGTGTCGCCGGAGCAGGCGATCGGGCGCGGCTTCACTGGACCGATGCTGCGCGGCTCCGGCGTCGAGTGGGATCTCCGCAGGAAGCAGCCCTACGAGGTCTACGACCGGCTCGACTTCGACGTCGTGGTCGGCGTCAACGGCGACACCTACGACCGCTACCTCGTGCGAATGGACGAAATGCGGCAGTCGAACCGGATCATCAAGCAGTGCGTCGACTGGCTGCGCGCGAACCCGGGCCCGGTGATGACCGACAACCACAAGGTCGCGCCGCCCACGCGCGTCGACATGAAGGCCAACATGGAGGAGTTGATCCACCACTTCAAGCTCTTCACCGAGGGGATCCACGTGCCGGAAGGCGAGGCTTACGCCGGCGTCGAGGGCCCGAAGGGGGAATTCGGCGTGTATTTCATCTCCGACGGCGCGAACAAACCCTACCGCATGAAGCTGCGCTCGCCGGCCTTCACGCATCTCTCGGCGATGGACGAATTGGCACGCGGCCACATGCTTGCAGACGCGGTAGCCATCATCAGCACGCTGGACATCGTGTTCGGCGAAATCGACCGTTGAGCGCCATGCTTTCCGCCGAATCCCTGAAGAAGATCGACCGCGAAATCGCGAAGTATCCCCCCGACCAGAAACAGTCCGCGGTGATGGCCGCGCTGATCGTCGCGCAGGACGAAAAGGGCTGGCTCGCCACCGAGACCATGGACGAGGTCGCGCAGTACCTCGGCATGGCGCCGGTGGCCGTGTACGAAGTCGCGAGCTTCTACAACATGTACAACCTCGCGCCGACGGGCAAGTTCAAGCTCACGGTGTGCACCTGCCTGCCCTGCGGGCTGCAGGGTTCGCTCGATGCGGCCGATCACCTCAAGTCGCGGCTCGGAATCGATTTCAACGAGACCACGGGGGACGGCCGCTTCACGCTGAAGGAAGGCGAGTGCATGGGCGCCTGCTCGATGGCGCCGGTGCTGCTGGTCAACAACAAGAAGATGCACGATTACATGTCGAACGAAAAGCTCGACACGCTGATCGACGAGTTGAGCAAGCGATAGCCCCATGCTCGATTACGGACCCGATGCGATCCTGATGGCCGGTCTGGACGGCGCCAACTGGCACCTCGCCGACTACGAGAAGCGCGGCGGCTACCAGGCGCTGAAGAAGCTCCTCGCGGAGAAAGTCCCACCGGAGCAGGTGATCGCCGAGGTGAAGAAGTCCGCGCTGCGCGGGCGCGGCGGGGCGGGCTTCCCCACCGGGCTGAAGTGGTCGTTCATGCCGCGCCAGTTTCCCGGCGCAAAATACATGGTCTGCAACTCGGACGAAGGCGAGCCCGGCACCTGCAAGGACCGCGACCTGCTGCGCTACAACCCGCACGCGGTGATTGAAGGAATGATTATCGCCGGCTACGCGACCGGGTCCGGCACCGGCTACAACTACATCCACGGCGAGATCTGGGAGATCTACGAGCAGTTCGAGGAGGCCATCGAGGAAGCGCGCCGCGCGGGCTGTCTGGGCCGCGGCATCCTCGGCTCGGAATTCTCCTTCGAGCTGTATGCGCACCCGGGCTACGGCGCTTACATCTGCGGCGAGGAAACCGGGCTGCTCGAGTCGATGGAAGGCAAGAAAGGCCAGCCGCGTTTCAAGCCGCCGTTTCCGGCGAGCTTCGGCCTGTACGGCAAGCCGACCACGGTGAACAACACTGAAACCTTCGCCTCGGTGCCCTGGATCATCCAGCACGGCGGCGAGGCCTTCCTCAATCTTGGCCGCCCGAACAATGGCGGCACGAAACTCTTCTCGGTGACCGGGCACGTGGCGCGGCCCGGGAACTACGAAGTCCGGCTCGGCACTCCGTTCGCGAAACTGCTGGAGATGGCCGGCGGCATGCGCCCCGGGCGGGCCTTGAAGGCGGTGATTCCGGGCGGCTCGAGCATGCCGGTCGTGCCGGCGGACGTGATGATGGTGACCGACATGGACTACGACTCGATCGCCAAGGCGGGCTCGATGCTCGGTTCGGGCGCGGTGATCGTGATGGACGACACCACCTGCATGGTGCGCGCGCTGGAGCGGCTGTCGTATTTCTACTTCGAGGAATCCTGCGGGCAGTGCACGCCGTGCCGCGAAGGCACGGGGTGGCTCTACCGTGTCGTGCACCGGATCGAAAACGGCAAGGGCCGCCTCGAAGACCTCGCGCTGCTCGACAACGTCGCGGACAACATCGCCGGACGCACCATCTGCGCGCTCGGCGACGCGGCGGCGCTTCCAGTGAAGAGTTTCCTGAAGCATTTCCGCGGCGAATTCGAGCATCACATCGCGCATCGCCGCTGCCTGGTCGGCGGCCCGGACTCCGAACCCAGGTGGGGACGGTCCGGGGCGCACCTGCCACCCTCGCTGGCGCGCGCCGCATGAGCGAACTCAATCTCGAAATCGACGGCCGCCCGGTGGCGGTGGCGCACGGCGCCACGGTCATGGATGCCGCGGTCAAGCTCGGCATCTACGTACCGCATTTCTGCTACCACAAGAAGCTCTCGATCGCGGCGAACTGCCGCATGTGCCTGGTCGAGGTGGAAAAGGCGCCCAAGCCGCTGCCGGCCTGCGCGACGCCCGCCACCGAAGGCATGAAGGTGCACACCAGTTCGCTGACGGCGAAGACCGCGCAGCAGGGCGTGATGGAGTTCCTGCTCATCAACCACCCGCTCGACTGCCCGATCTGCGACCAGGGCGGAGAGTGCCAGCTGCAGGATCTCGCGGTGGGCTACGGCAAGAGCGCCTCGCGCTACGAGGAAGAAAAGCGCGTGGTGGGCGCGAAGGACATCGGGCCGCTGGTCGCCGCAGAGGAAATGAGCCGCTGCATCCAGTGCACGCGCTGCGTGCGCTTCGGGCAGGAGGTCGCGGGCGTCATGGAACTCGGCATGATCCAGCGCGGCGAGCACGCGGAGATCGTCGCCTTCGTCGGCCGCAGCGTCGATTCCGAACTCTCGGGCAACATGATCGACCTGTGCCCGGTCGGTGCGCTCACCTCCAAACCGTTCCGCTTCGTGGCGCGCACCTGGGAACTCGCGCGGCGCAAGTCGGTGTCGCCGCACGACGGGCTCGGCTCGAACCTCGTGGTGCAGGTGAAGCAGAACCGCGTGGTGCGCGTGCTGCCGCTGGAAAACGAGGCGGTCAACGAATGCTGGCTCTCCGACAAGGACCGCTTCTCCTATGAAGCGCTCGCCTCGGGCGAGCGGCTGACGCGCCCGCTTTTGAAGCAGGGTGGCGAATGGCGCGAGGCCGAATGGCAGGAGGCGCTGGAATGCGTCGCCGCCGGGCTGAAGAAGGCCGGGCCCGAGGTCGGGATCCTCGCCTCGCCGCACTCCACGCTTGAGGAACTGCATCTCGCGGGGCGGCTCGCGCGCGGCATCGGCGGCTGCGCCGATTTCCGCCTGCGCCACAGCGATTTCTCAGGCGACGGCAGGCGCGCGGGAATTCCCTGGCTCGGAATGCCGGTCGCGGACCTCGACCGGCTCGATCGCGTGCTGGTGGTCGGCTCGTTTCTGAGGAAAGACCACCCGCTGCTCGCGCAGCGCCTGCGCCAGGCGGCCAAGCGCGGCTGCCAGGTGAGCGTGCTGCATTCGGCGGACGACGACTGGCTGATGCCGATTGCGCACAAGCGCATCGTGGCGCCGGCCGAGATGCTCGCTGCGCTGCGCGCGGTGGGCGAGGGACCGATCGAAGAGAGCTTGCGCTCGGGAAAGAACGTCGCGGTGCTGCTCGGCAACTATGCGCAGCAGCATCCGCAGGCCGCGCAACTGCACGCGGCCGCACAGGCGCTCGGCCATCGCGTCGGTTTTCTCGGCGAGGCGGCGAATTCGGTCGGCGGGTACCTGGCCGGCCTGCCCGCGGGCGGCAACGCGGCCGCGGCGCTCGGCAAGAAGGCGCTGCTGCTGCTCAATGCCGAAGCCGAACTCGATTGCGCCGATCCCCAGGCTGCGATTCGAGGGATCCGGCAGGCGGAATTCGTGGTCGCGCTGGCGGCGTTCCGTCCGGCGAGCTATTTCGCCGACGTGCTGCTGCCGATTGCACCGTTCACCGAGACCTCCGGCGCGTTCGTGTCGACCGAGGGTCGCGTGCAGTCGTTCCACGCCGCAGTGCGGCCGGCCGGCGATTCGCGTCCCGCCTGGAAGGTGCTGAGGGTGCTGGGAAATCTCCTCGGCGTGAGCGGATTCGACTACGAAACGACCGAGCAGGTGCGCGAAGAGTGCCTGCGCGGCAAGGACGTCGCGGCGCTGCTTTCGAACCGGATCGACCTCGATGCCATCTCGGCCTCGGCCGCGGCCCCCAGCGGACTGCAGCGGATCGCCGACGTGCCGATTTATTTCGCCGATTCGATCGTGCGCCGCGCCCCGTCGTTGCAGCGCACGCGCGATGCGCAACCGCCGCGCGCGTGGATGAACGCGAACGTGCTGCGGACGATCGGCGCCGCGCCGGGGCACCCGGTGGTCGTGAAGCAGGGCGACGGCGAAGCCCGGCTCGTCGCTGCGCTCGATGACCGGCTGCCCGAGGGCTGCGTGCGGGTTGCGGCCGCGCACGCCTCGACTGCGGCTTTGGGACCGATGTTCGGCGAGCTGACGGTCGCCGCCGTCGCGGTGGGTAAGGCGGCCTGAATGTCCTTCGGCACATTCCTCGATTCGCTGCTCGCGTTCTCCGAGGCGAAGCTCGGCGCCGTGTGGGGCCCGGCGGCCTACGAGACGGCCACTTCGCTCGCCTTCATCGTCGCGATCGTCGCGCCGCTGTTGCTCTGCGTCGCCTACCTGACGCTCTGGGAGCGCAAGCTGATCGGCTGGATGCAGATCCGCATCGGGCCGAACCGCGTCGGCCCGATCGGGCTGCTGCAGCCGATCGCCGACGGGCTGAAGCTGCTGTTCAAGGAAGTGATCGTCCCGACCAATGCCAACAAGGTGCTGTACATCCTCGCGCCCATGCTCGGAATCATGCCCGCGCTCGCGGCCTGGGCGGTGGTGCCGTTTGCGCCCGAGGTGGTGCTCGCGGACATCAACGCGGGCCTGCTGTACCTGATCGCGCTGACCTCGTTCGGGGTCTACGGCGTGATCCTCGCGGGCTGGGCGTCCAATTCGAAGTACGCGTTCCTCGGCGCGATGCGTTCGGCCGCGCAGATGGTGTCCTACGAACTTGCCATGGGATTCGCGCTGGTGGTGGTGCTGATGGTCTCGGGAAGCCTCAATCTGTCGGACATCGTCAACGGTCAGGGACGCGGCTACTTCGCCGACAAGGGCATCCATTTCCTGTCGTGGAACTGGCTGCCGCTCCTGCCGATGCTGCTGGTGTACTTCATTTCCGGGGTCGCGGAAACCAACCGGGCGCCCTTCGACGTGGTCGAGGGCGAGTCCGAAATCGTCGCCGGCCACATGATCGAGTACTCGGGCATGACGTTCGCGCTGTTTTTCATAGCCGAGTACGCGAACATGATCCTGATCAGCACCCTCACCGCGGTCATGTTCTTCGGCGGCTGGCAGGCGCCGATCGACAGCGCGCTGTTCAACCTGCTGCCGCCGTTCGGCTGGCTGTTCGTGAAGGTCTTCTTCATCGCGTCCATGTTCCTGTGGATCCGCGCCACTTTCCCGCGCTACCGCTACGACCAGATCATGCGCCTGGGCTGGAAGGTCTTCATTCCGCTCACGCTGGTGTGGATCGTGTTCATCGGCGCGTGGATGCAGACGCCATGGAGTCTGTGGAAATGACCGGCACCGCCCAGGGAGGCACCGCGTGGGCCGCGTGATCGAGATCCTGCGCTCGTTCCTGCTGCTCGAGCTGCTGCGCGGACTCGCGCTCACGGGGCGGCACCTGTTCGCGCGCAAGATCACGGTGCAGTTCCCGGAGGAGAAGACGCCGATGAGCCCGCGTTTTCGCGGGCTGCACGCGCTCAGGCGCTATCCGAACGGGGAGGAACGCTGCATCGCCTGCAAGCTCTGCGAGGCGGTCTGCCCGGCGCTTGCGATCCACATCGAGTCGGCCGAGCGGCCCGACGGCACGCGGCGCACCACGCGCTACGACATCGACCTGACGAAGTGCATCTTCTGCGGCTTCTGCGAGGAGGCCTGCCCGGTCGATGCGATCGTAGAGACGCGAATCGCGGAGTACCACGGCGAGCGGCGCGGCGACCTGTACTACACCAAGCCGATGCTGCTCGCGGTGGGCGACCGCTACGAAGAGCAGATCGCGCGCGACCGCGCCGCCGATTCGGCGTATCGCTAGGGAAGCACGCGCCATGTTCGAAACCGTCCTGTTCTACCTCTTCGCCGCGATCATGCTGGTGGCGGCGCTGCGGGTGATCACGGCGCGCAACCCGGTGCACGCAGCGATGTTCCTGGTGCTTGCCTTCTTCACCGCCTCGGCGATCTGGCTGTTGCTGCGCGCCGAATTCCTCGCCATCGCGCTGCTCCTGGTCTACGTCGGCGCGGTGATGGTGCTGTTTTTGTTCGTCGTGATGATGCTCGACATCAACATCGAGCGCCTGCGCGAGGGTTTCTGGAAGAACCTGCCGCTCGCCATTCTGGTCGGCGGCGTCATGATGGTCGAGATGTTCCTGGTGCTGTGGGGCCGGGTGTTCGGCGTCGCGCCGGGGCCGACCGCGCGGCCCGCGGAATACTCCAACACCAAGGAGCTCGGGCGCGTGCTCTACACCGACTATGCGTTCGCCTTCGAGATCGCGGCGGTGGTGCTGCTGGTGGCGATCGTCTCGGCGATCGCGTTGACGCTGCGGCGGCGCAAGGACACTCGCCGCCAGGTTCCGGCCGAGCAGATCCGCGTGCGCCGCGCCGATCGCGTGCGCCTGGTGAAAATGCCGTCGGAGAAGGAATGACGCTCACGCTGCCGCATTACCTCGTGCTGGGCGCGCTGCTGTTCGCGATCAGCATCGTCGGCATCTTCCTCAACCGCCGCAACCTGATCGTGCTGCTGATGGCGATCGAACTGATGCTGCTCGCGGTGAACCTGAACTTCATCGCTTTCTCGCATTTCCTCGGCGACCTCGCGGGACAGGTGTTCGTGTTCTTCATCCTGACGGTGGCGGCCGCGGAATCCGCGATCGGACTGGCCATCCTGGTGGTGCTGTTCCGGGCGCTGAACACGATCAACGTGGAGGACCTGGACACCCTGAAAGGGTGAGATGGGCGCCGCTGCGCTCGCCTGGATCGACAAGATGATCACGATGAAATTCCTCTACCTCCTGGTGCCCCTGGCGCCGCTCGCCGGAGCCATCGTCGCCGGTCTCGCCGGACGCGCCATCGGCCGCGCCGGGGCGCACGGCGTGACCATCCTGTCGGTGCTCGTGTCGTTCCTCGCGTCGTGCGTGATCCTCGCCGACGTGTTGAATGGCAACACCTTCAACGGCAGCGTGTACACGTGGCTGACGAGCGGCGACACGCGCCTCGAAATCGGCTTCCTGATCGACCGGCTCTCGGCGCTGATGATGGTGGTGGTGAGCTTCGTGTCGCTGATGGTTCACGTCTACACCATCGGCTACATGGCGGAGGACCCGGGGTACCAGCGGTTCTTTTCCTACATCTCGCTGTTCACCTTCTCGATGCTGATGCTGGTGATGGCGAACAACTTCCTGCAGCTCTTTTTCGGCTGGGAAGCGGTGGGCCTCGTGTCCTACCTGCTGATCGGTTTCTGGTACACGCGGCCGAGTGCGATTTTCGCGAACCTGAAGGCGTTTCTCGTCAACCGCGTCGGCGATTTCGGCTTCGTTCTCGGCATCGCGCTGATCCTCGCGCATTTCGGCAGCCTCGACTACGCGACGGTGTTCGGTGCGGCGCCGGCGGCGGCGGGGCAGACGATCGAACTGTTCGGCGGCACGCCCTGGCTGCTGTTGAGCGTGATCTGCATCTGCCTGTTCATCGGCGCGATGGGCAAGAGCGCGCAGTTCCCGCTGCACGTCTGGCTGCCCGACTCGATGGAAGGCCCGACCCCGATCTCGGCCCTGATCCACGCCGCGACCATGGTGACCGCGGGGATCTTCATGGTGGCGCGCATGTCGCCGCTGTTCGAGCTGTCGCAGACCGCGCTTTCGGTGGTGCTCGCGATCGGCGCGATCACCGCCGTGTCAATGGCTTTCGTCGCCATCACGCAGTTCGACATCAAGCGCGTGGTCGCCTATTCGACCCTGTCGCAGCTCGGCTACATGACCGCCGCCCTCGGCGCCTCGGCGTATTCGGCCGGCATCTTCCATCTCATGACGCATGCCTTCTTCAAGGCAGTGCTGTTCCTCGGCGCAGGCTCGGTGATCATCGCGCTGCACCATGAGCAGGACATGCGCCGCATGGGCGGCCTGCGCCGCTACCTGCCGATCACCTATCTCACGGTGCTCGTCGGCGCGCTCGCCAATGCGGGGCTGCCGCCCTTCGCGGGGTTCTTTTCCAAGGACCTGATCCTCGAGGCGGTGCATGCTTCGGCCACGCCAGGCGCGGCCTTCGCCTACTGGCTGCTGGTTGCGGCAGTGTTCGCAGGCGGGGTGTACTCGTTCCGCCTGGTGTTCATGGCCTTCCACGGCAAGCCCCGGTTCGACACTGCGCATCCGCCGCACGAGTCGCCGCTGGTGGTCACCGTGCCGCTGGTGCTGCTCGCGATCCCCTCCGTCGGGGCGGGTTGGTTGATCGGCGAGGTGGTCTTCGGCGGCTACTTCGGTTCGAGCATCGTGCAGAAATTCGCTGGCGAATACCACGGCCTGTGGGCCTTCATGGCGCACGGCGTCACCACGCTGCCGTTCTGGCTGGCGCTCGGCGGCGCGTCGCTCGCCGCCTACCTGTATCTCCTGCGCCCCGATCTGCCCAAACGGATCGCGATCGCATTCGGCCCGCTGTACGCGCTGGTCGAGCGCAAGTACGGGTTCGACGAACTGTACCAGTGGCTGTTCGCCGGCGGCGCGCGTGCAATCGGCACCGGCCTGTGGAAGGGCGGCGACGAACGCACCATCGACGGCGTGATGGTCAACGGCTCGGCGCGCCTGGTCGGCTGGATCTCCGGAGTCGTGCGGCTCGCGCAGAGCGGGCTCATCTACCAGTACGCATTCGCGATGATTTTCGGCGTACTGGCGGTGATGACCTGGTTCGTGTTTCTGGCGCCGAGGACATGAGCGTGGATCTTCGGTGTTTTCAGACTGCGGAGTCGATGCGAGGGGCGGCACTGCTTTTTGCTCTTTCCATCTCTGCCGACTTGGCGCAGTTGCGCGAGAGCAACTGCGCCAAGTCGGCAGACCGGGAGAGACAAAACACGCACCGACCTGTAGTGATATCGCGTGAACGGCACTGCCAATGACGCACACCGTCCCCCTGCTTTCCTACGCGATCTGGGTGCCGATCGTCGCGGCGCTTTTGGTCCTCGCCGCGGGCGGCGACCGCAACGCGCCGGTGCAGCGCTGGCTTGCGCTGGCGGGTTCCATTACGGGGTTCGTGGTCACGATCCCCCTATACCTGAATTTCCGGCTCGACGTGGCGGGCATGCAGTTCGTCGAGTTGGCGCCGTGGATCCAGCAGTTCAACATCCATTACCACCTCGGGGTGGACGGGATCTCGCTGCTGTTCTTGATGCTCAACAGTTTCATCACCATTCTGGTGGTGATCTCGGGCTGGAGCGTGATCGAGAACCGCGTCGGCCAGTACCTCGCGTCCTTCCTGGTGCTCTCCGGGCTGCTGAACGGCGTCTTTTCGGCGCTCGACGCGGTGCTGTTCTACGTCTTTTTCGAAGCGACCCTGATCCCGATGTTCATCATCATCGGGGTCTGGGGCGGGCCCAACCGGGTGTACGCGGCGCTCAAGTTCTTCCTCTACACGCTCGCCGGTTCGCTCCTGATGCTGATCGCGCTGCTGTACCTGTACGGCAAGTCCGGCGGCAGCTTTGCGATCCTCGACTGGCACCAGCTGCCGCTGCCGCTCGAAGCGCAGAAGTGGCTGTTCTTCGGCTTCCTGCTCGCCTTCGCGGTCAAGGTGCCGATGTGGCCGGTGCACACCTGGCTGCCCGATGCGCATACCGAGGCGCCGACCGGCGGCTCGGTGGTGCTGGCGGCGATCCTGCTGAAGCTCGGCGCCTATGGGCTCATCCGGTTCTCGCTCCCGATCCTGCCGGATGCTTCGCGGGATCTTGCCTGGTTCATGATCGCGCTGTCGCTCGTGGCCGTGGTCTACATCGGGCTGGTGGCGCTGGTGCAGAACGACATGAAGAAGCTCATCGCGTACTCGTCGATCTCGCACATGGGTTTCGTGACGCTCGGCTTCTTCGTTTTCAATGCCCTCGGCCTCGAGGGGGCCCTGGTGCAGATGATCTCGCACGGCTTCGTCTCCGCGGCCATGTTCCTGTGCGTCGGCGTGATGTACGACCGGATGCACACGCGCATGATTTCGGATTACGGTGGCGTCGTGAACACGATGCCGAAGTTCGCTGCGCTGATGATGCTGTTCGCGATGGCGAATTCCGGACTCCCGGCGACCTCGGGATTCGTCGGCGAATTCATGGTGATCCTGGGCGCAATGAAGGCGAATTTCTGGATCGCCTTCGCCGCCGCAACCACCCTCATCTTCGGCGCGGCCTACACGCTGTGGTTGTACAAACGCGTCATCTTCGGCGCCGTGGCGAACGAACACGTCGCCGGACTGAAGGACCTGAACGGGCGTGAATTCCTGGTCCTCGGCCTGCTCGCCGCCGCGGTGCTGTGGATGGGGGTGTACCCGCTGCCCTTTACCGAGGTGATGCACGCCTCGGTCAACGAACTGTTGCGCCACGTGGCGCTGCCCAAGATCTGAGCGCCGCCATGCTGCCCGCCACGCTGTCGCCCGCCGCCATCGCGCTCCTGGATCATCTTCCTGCGCTGCCCGAGGTGCTGCTGCTGGCCGGAACCTGCGCGCTGATGATCGTCGACCTGTTCGTGAAGAGCGAACGGCGCGACGCGACCTTCGCCCTGGCGTACGCGATCCTCGCCGGCTGCGCGCTGGCGACGCTGTTTGCGCTGACGCTCGCCGGGTTCGACAAGTACTACCTGTTCAACAAGCTGTTCGTCGCCGACCTGATGTCGCACCTGCTCAAGCTCGCGGCCTACATCGCGGTGGCGCTCGCGCTCGCCTATTCGCGCCGCTACCTCTACGACCGCGGCCTGCTGAAGGGCGAATTCATCAGCCTGCTGCTGTTCGCGCTGCTCGGCATGATGATCATGATGAGCGCCAACAGTTTCCTCACGCTCTACATGGGGCTCGAGCTGCTGTCGCTGTGCCTGTATTCGCTGGTCGCGCTGAACCGGGATTCCGCGGTCTCGACCGAGGCGGCGATGAAGTACTTCGTGCTCGGCGCGCTCGCCTCCGGGATGCTGCTGTACGGCATGTCGATGATCTACGGCGCGAGCGGGACCCTCAACATCGGCGAGGTGTCGCGGCAGGTCGGGAACCTTTCGGCGAACGCCTCCGAACGCACGATCCTGGTGTTCGGGCTGGTGTTCATGATCGCCGGCGTCGCCTTCAAGCTCGGCGCGGCGCCGTTCCACATGTGGGTCCCCGACGTCTACCAGGGTGCCCCTACCGCGATCACGCTGGTGATCGGCTCGGCGCCCAAACTCGCGGCGTTCGCGATGGCGATCCGCCTGCTGGTGAACGGCCTGCTCGATATGGCCGTCGACTGGCAGCAGATGCTGGTCGTGCTGTCGATCGCCTCGATGGCGATCGGCAACATCACCGCGATCGCGCAGACCAACATCAAGCGGATGCTCGCCTATTCGACCATCGCTCACATGGGCTTCATGCTGTTAGGCCTGCTCTCGGGCGTGGTCGACGGCAACTGGCTCAACAAGGACGACGCGTACTCGGCGGCGATGTTCTACACCGTGGTGTACGTGCTCATGTCGCTGGGCGCCTTCGGCATGCTGGTGCATCTCTCGGGCAGGGGCTACGAGTGCGAGCGGCTGGAGGACTTGAAGGGACTCAATCGACGCAGCCCGTGGCACGCATTCATCATGCTGATCCTGATGTTCTCGCTGGCCGGGGTGCCGCCGACCGCCGGGTTCTACGCCAAGCTGTCCGTGATCTACGCGGCGGTGGCGGCGGGGCAGATCTGGCTCGCGGTGGTGGCGGTGCTGCTGTCGCTCGTGGGCGCGTTCTACTACCTTCGCGTCGTGAAGCTCATGTACTTCGACGAGCCGGCGGGGGATGCGCAGGCGATCCCGGACGACCGGATGCCGCGCATGCTGCTGTCGGCCAACGGCCTCGCCTTGCTCGCGCTGGGCATCATGCCGCAGCCGCTGATGTCGCTCTGCTTCGCGGCGATCAAGGGCCTCTGAACCCGGGTCCGGCGGGCGCGCATGCGATTCGTGCCTCGTAGCCTGCTCGCGGTGGTGCTGGGAGTCGCCCCGGCGGCGCCCGCGGCGGACCCCGCGTCGATCACCGAGCCCGAGATCGAGAAGATCGTCGCCGCCGTGGCGGCCACCGACACCGAGCGCAGCATCATCCGGCGGCGCCTCGGCGGCTGGCGCGAACTCCAGGCCGCGCCGAAGAACCGCGCGCTCGGCGAACCGGAGAAACTCAGGCTGGTGAACGATTTCATCCACGAGACGCCGTTCTTCTGCGACCCGGTGATGTGGTGCGCGGAGGATTTCTGGGCCAAGCCCGCCGAGTTCCTCGCCAACGACGGCGGCGACTGCGAGGATTTCTCCATCGCCAAGTTCTTCACCTTGAAATCGATCGGCGTCGCCGAGGAGAAGCTGCGCATCGTGTACGCGGTGTACCAGCGGGGCACCTTCACGGGCGCGCACATGGTGCTCGCGTACTACCCGACGCCGGAGGCCGAGCCGCTGATCCTCGACAACATCAACCAGACCGTGCAGCCGGCGTCCAACCGCCCGGACCTGATCCCGGTGTTCAGCTTCAACAGCCAGGGCCTGTGGGGCGCGAAGGAGGCCAAGGGACGCGGCCAGCCGGGCGAGCAGTACCGCGCCTGGAGCGACCACTGGAAACGCGTGCAGACCGATGCCGTGGTGCGCTCGGTGTCGCCCGAGCAGCGCAAGTCCGCCGAATGCCAGGCGCTGATCCAGCGCTCGCCGTGGTGCCGCTAGGAAGGGGCTACGGGGGAACCTGGCGGTGAAGGGGAAGGATCTCACCGAGCGTTTCCTCTCCGGCGAGGAGATCTACGCCGGAAAGTTCATCACCGTGCAGCGCGACCTGGTGCGCCTTCCCGACGGCAGCGAGACCGCGCGCGAGTACGTGCGGCACCCGGGCGCGGTCGCGATCGTGGCGCTGTTCGACGACGGCCGCGTGCTGCTCGAGCGCCAGCACCGCTATCCGCACCGGCGCGATTTCATCGAGCTTCCTGCGGGCAAGCTCGAGCCCGAGGAGCCGCATTTCGAGACTGCGAAGCGCGAATTGCTGGAGGAGACCGGTTATGTCGCGCGGGAGTGGACGCGGCTCGCGCTCATCCACCCGACGATCGCGTATTCGGACGAAGGCATCGAGCTGTGGCTCGCGCGCGGGCTGGAGCTGCGCGAGGCGAAACTCGACGCGGGCGAATTCCTGGAAGTGCTGGCGCTGCCGTTCGACGAGGCGGTCGCGATGGTGCGCGACGGCCGCATCACGGACGGCAAGACTGTCGCCGGATTGCTGTGGGTGAAGGCTTTCCTGCAGCGCTAGCCGCTGAGGGCCGCAGGGACGGCTTCACTTCGATTCGGGCGCTTTGCAGAAACCCTGCGCCGGAATGTCCAGTGCCGCGTTGAATTTCGCCGACATGTTCTGGAATGCCGCGAGCCCCGTCAGCTCGACCAGGCCGTTGTCGCCGAACTCGGCCTTCGCCCGAGCGCTCAATTCGTCGGTGACGCGGCCCTCGGTGACCGCTTCGGCGTACTCGATCGCGAGACGCTCGCGCGGGCTGAATGCGGGGTCGGTGCGCCACTGCTCCACTGCGAACGCCTTGTCCGCCGAACCGGCGCGTTCGCCTGCGATCATCGCGTTGAGATCGATGCAGAACGCGCAGTGGTTGAGCTGCGAGATGCGCGTCTGCAGGAGGGCGCGGAGCGCGGGTTCGAGCGGCGAGCGCCTGCGCTCGATCGCGGCGTAGAAATGGATGAGCGCAAGATAGTAGGGCGGCACTCGCGCCCAGGTGAGCGCGGGAAGCAGGACCTGGCCCCAGCGCCGGCGCTGCAGCCAAAACAGCGGCCGCAGGTACCACGCCACGCCGGCGAGCGGTTGCTCGCCGACCCTCATTGGTGCGCGTGGAACGGGGGCGCCTGACGGTTCCCCGTCACCCGGTCCCTATCCGCACTGCCCCACGTATCCGCAGGCCGTGCACCAGTCGCAGCCGTCCTTGCGGATCATGGTGTTGTTGCCGCATTCCGGGCAGCGCCCGCCCTGCATCAGCTTGGCGTGGCCGTTCGCCGGTGTCTCGAGGATTCCCATTTCGCGGCGCGGAACGCCGTTTTCGTCGAGGATCCCGAGCATCGCGTAGCGGTGCAGGATGAGCCGCGCGACGTACGAGACCGTAGAGGGATAGTTCTCCTGCTTCCGCGACCCGGGAACGAAGGCGAGAAAATCGCCGAGCGGCTCCGGAAACTCGAGCAGCTTCCTCAACTTCATCCCGATCCACGCCGGATCGACCACGCGCATGTCGAGCGAGAGGATCTTGCACAGACCGTCGAGCGCCTTCGGATACACGCCCGAGAGCCACATCGAGTAGGGCCGGGTGATGCCGTCGGGCAGCGTGATCTCCTTCAAGCCGAGGACGAAATCGTCGCCCGTTCGCGGGTTGAGCAGATCGACGGTCCAGGACATGGTGCCATCGGTGCCGGTCTTCGGCTCCTTGGCGCTGAACAGCGTGTCGAGCACGGGGCAGGGAACGTCCTTGCCGCTCGATCCCGGCGGAGATTGCGTCGAGAGCTGCTCGACTCGCCAGCGCACCACCTGCGCGAACGCCGCGACCACCGAGGGCATGAGTTTGCGTTCGCCGTGCGGCGGGAAGGGCATCTCGAACGCCTCGTCGCCCCCGGCCTTGGCGAGCGTGTCGAGCTTGAGATTGAGCCAGCCCGGGTCGTTGGCCCGCATGTCCATGGAAAGCGTTTTCGCGAGCGCGCCCAGGCCGCGCGGCTGCCCGGCGCCGTTCACCCAGACCTCGAACGCGTGCTTGCGTCCGTTCTCGACGTGGCCGACGAACACCGCGAAGGAATCGTTCGGCGTCTCGATCATGTAGGTCCAGGCGAGGTTGCCCTCGGAAAGGTTCGGCCGCCCGGGCCAGCGCAGGCTCGCGAGCACCGGCGCCGGAACGTTGCGGATCTGGATCCGGCGGTTGACGTCGTCGGCGCGGAAATCCTGCGGCTCCTTGCGCTCCTTGTCGGCGGGCGTGTCCACCGAAAGGACCGAACCGAGCACCTTGTTCGGCCGGTACGTGGCGAGGCCCTTGAGCCCCGATTTCCAGGCCGCGAGGTACAGGTCCTGGAAATCGTCGTAGGGATAGTCCTCGGGAACGTTGACCGTCTTCGAAATGCTGGTGTCGATGTACGGTGCGACGGCCGCGACCATCTGCTCGTGCGACTTGGCCGTGATTTCGAGCGCGGTGACGAAATGGTCCGGCAGGTTTTCCATGTCCCCGCCCATCGCCTTGTACACCCGCCAGGCATGGTCTTCGACCGGGAATTCCTTCAGCGTGCCGTCCGACATGCGCTTCTTGCGCGTGTACACCCACGAGAACGGCGGCTCGATGCCGTTCGAGGCGTTGTCGGCGAAGGCGAGGCTGATGGTGCCGGTGGGGGCGATCGACAGCAGGTGCGAATTGCGCAGTCCGTGCTTGCGCACCAGCGCCTTGATCTCCTCGGGAAGGCGTGCCGCGAAACTGCTTCCGGAGAGGTACAGGTCGGCGTTGAACAGCGGGAACTGGCCGCGCTCGCGCGCGAGATCCACCGACGCGCGGTAGGCGTAGTCGCGCATCGCCTCGGCAATGCGCGCGGCGCAGGCGCGCGCCTCGTCGGTGTCGTAGCGCTGGCGCAGCATGATGAGCGCGTCGCCGAGCCCCGTAAAGCCCAGGCCGACGCGCCGCTTGGCCATCGCTTCCTCGTGCTGCTGCTCGAGCGGCCAGGCGGTCACGTCGAGCACGTTGTCGAGCATCCGCACCGAGAGTTCCACCACGCTGCCGAAGCGCTCGTAATCGAAGCTCGCCTGCTCGGTGAACGGATCGCGCACGAAATGCGTCAGGTCGATCGAGCCCAGGCAGCAGCAGCCGTACGGGGGCAGCGGCTGCTCGGCGCAGGGATTGGTCGCCTCGATCGACTCGCAGTAGTTGAGGTTGTTGTCGCGGTTGATGCGATCGAGGAACAGGATCCCAGGCTCGGCGTGGTCGTAGGTGGAGCGCATGATCTGCTCCCACAGCTCGCGCGCCTTCACCTTGCGGTACACCCAGAGGCCGTCCTCGCGCTGGTAGGCGCCCGCCCTGAACTGGTCCGCGCCGGGACGCGCCTTGTGCGCCAGTTCGACGTCGAGATCCTTTTCCACCGCGCTCATGAACTCGTCGGTGACGCCCACCGAGATGTTGAAGTTGGTGAGGTCGCCGTGGTCCTTGGCATGGATGAAATCCTCGACGTCCGG
>Ga0156084_114_pt1 | contig 19785 bp, 12 predicted proteins | sample RifCSPlowO2_02_FD_107737 | JGI IMG/M metagenome (GOLD analysis project Ga0156084, IMG submission 107737) | Betaproteobacteria bacterium RIFCSPLOWO2_02_FULL_66_14
GATCGTGGTCACGATCGTCGACGACGTGCCGACGGCGGTGGCCGACAGTGGCGCGGCGACCGAAGGGTTGACGAGCACGGTGGCGGCGGCAAGCGGTGTGCTCACGAACGACACGGTGGGTGCGGACGCGGGTGGCACGGTGGTGGGAGTGGTTGCGGGTGACACGAACGCGAACGCGAGCACCGGTGTGGACACGCAGATTGTGGGTGCTTACGGCACGCTGACGCTGCATGCCGACGGTGGCTACAGCTATGTTGCCAACGGTTCGGTGATCGCGGGGTTGCAGGATGTGTTCACGTACACGATGAAGGATGCTGACGGGGATCTGTCGCACACGACCCTGACCTTCAATTTCAGCGGCGACAACAACGCGCCAACGGTCCAGGACGGCAGTGGTAGCGTTCTGGAAGCGAACCTGGCGGGCGGCAGTGCGGGCACGCAAGGGCCGGCGACGGCGACGGGCACCCTGGTGTTCGATGCGGGGCCGGATGGGCTGCAGTCGGTGACGGTCGATGGCAGCACGCTGACGCACGGCACGGTGAGCCTGGCGCTGGTGGATGGCCAATATAAGTGGACCTACACCTTGAGCGGGCCGACGACCGATGTTGCAAACCAGGCCGAGACGGATACCTTTGCCTACACGGTGACGGACACCGACGGCAGCGCGAAGGTCGGGCACGTGACCGTGACGATCGTCGACGATGTGCCAATGCTGTCGATTAATGACGCGATTCTGCGCAACCAGGGGGGCATTACCCTTACTGGACACTTGGCAGACATCGGTGCGGACGTGGTGGGAGCAACGCTGAAGTTGAGCAGCGGCGGCTTGAGTAGCCTAAACCTGACGTCACTAAACGAACCCGTAAAGTATGTAGTTTCGAGTGACGGGACGAAACTGACCGCATTTACAGACGTGGGTACTTTGAACGGGACTTTTGAGCAGGACACGGACAAGGTTGTATTCACACTGACGACGAATGTGGGCGCGGGCACCTATACGCTCACAACGAGTCAGCCGCTCGACCTGGCGTCGCTGCAGTCTAAGATCAGCAGCAAGTCAGTAGGCGGCGGACCGGAGCCTGCGTACTACATCTACAACGACGGGTCCGTCAGTTCGACTGCGACGAACGGGAGTACCCCAAGTCAGGATTGGGAAGTGAAGATTTCCGGTACTGCGACAGGCGATCGTGTGCAGGCAGCGACGGATGGGTTTGGACTGAACAATAATTTGATGAACGCCGCTGAGACAGTCAGGTTTGAACTCGACAATGAGGGCAATTCTGGCGGCAAGGACGTCATCTACCAAGTCAAGATTGGGTTGAACCAGCAGTTCGATCCGGCGAGTATCAAGCTGGCGTACACAGCTTACGTCGTAGACGCCAATGACGTAAATTCAACTACAGTTTCTGGCACCAATAACGCGGGCATTGCGCAGGACGCGACAGGTCATTGGATCTTGACTATAAAGATGGACGCAGCGGACATACTCGCGGGCAAGATGTTCGATTACATCGATGTGACCGTGTCCAGCGGCAACAACTTCAAGATCGATTCGTGGCAGTCATTCTCGTTGCAGGACGGCCCGCCGGTCACGCTGCCTGTCGGCTTTACTGCGGCGGACGGCGACACCGATACCGTGCAAGGAACGCTAAACCTGACGTTCCAAAACCAGACCTTGCTTTCCGGTGGAACTGGAAACGAGGTACTCGCAGGCGGCGTGGGCGCGGAAACACTGAGTGGCGGCGACGGGAACGATATTCTGATTGGCGGCGGCGGTAATGATGTTTTGACTGGTAACGCGGGCAGTGACACGTTCAAGTTTACTGGATCGCTGAGTGCGGGCAATGCAGACACGATAACGGACTTTGCTGTCGGCGCTGGTGGAGATAAGCTCGACCTTCATGATGTTTTGCCACTGGCTGCGCAAGGGCAAACGACACTCTCTGCTTTGCAGGATTACATTCAAGTCGCGAGCGTCACGGGCGGCACGGCAATTAGCGTCGATCTGGACGGCGCAGGAGGAGGGGCGGCTGTACAGGTATTCACGTTGCAGGGCGTAACTAGCTTGACGCTGCAGAACCTGCTCGATAATCACCAGATCATCACGTAGCACAGCTGAAGTAAAACGACACTAAGCCCGGCGCATGCGCGCCGGGCTTTCTTTTTTTGAGTGCGCCAGGCATGGCGCGTAGCGCCGTGACTGGCGCTGTCGGACTCGCTGTGGTGGCGAGAAAGACGACTTGAGGGTGAAAGTCCCTTACATACCCCGCAAGGGTTAGCCGAACGGCAGGGGTGTCGCGGGTGAGTGCAAATCTGAAGGAAGCTGAAGGCAAAGCGCTGTCCCGAGGAACACGAAGCGGATACAGGCGGCGTAGCGGGGCAAGACGGCCCATATCGTCGAAGCCCGATACTTGCACGGAACGCTACGACGTAAATCCGACGGGCATAAGCGTGACGGTCGCGCGTCTTACTCCGGGAGATCTTTCATCCCGCCATGTGCTACCGACATCGCGAGGTGTCGGGAGGGGATGGCAGAAGTCAGCAGAGGTCGTAGTAGCCGCATTGACCGAAGCGGCGAAGGGCCGAACCTGTGTAGAGTGGCAAGTCATGCATGCTCTCCGATTGGCGACAGGGCACAAGCTCTCGGGTGACCGAGGGGCCATTGCTCGTGCGGGTGACGCCGGAGGCGTCACTGCCGGGCTGCGGTGCCTATTGGTGTCCGGGCAACATGCAAACGGAACAAGCTCGCGAGGCGCGCGGTTTGGCCTCGTTCAACATAGGAACCGCCGGATGCGGAACCACACGTCCGGTGGTGTGAGAGGGCGACGGGGGTAACCCCGTCCCCTACTCGATTGCGCTCGGCAGGGCGTATTTGCTTGCTGGTGCACTCGACAACCAGGACATACGCAATCGGGTCACCTCGGAATCTCGCGGCTTCTACCGATCTCCCGTTTCGCAATTCCGCCACTGCGCGTGCAGCCCGAGGCGCGTGACCTCGGCTTCGAGAAACTTCCGATCGACCTTGGTAGCGGCGAGCATGAAGCGGATGTCGCGTACATGCTTGTCCTGGCCGCCCTCGCGCAGATATTCGAGTTTGCGCAGGATCACGTATTCGGGCGGCGCGATCCACGTCTCTCCGTCCCCGAGCCCGATGCGCCGCCGATGCTTGAGCGCCCAAGCATGCAGCGAGTCACGCGCAGCGAGATAAACGTCGCCTTTGAACTGGCTCGCGTGGTGGATCAGGTTGAACATGCCACGCGTGGTGCGCGCGGCTTCAAGGCGAAGGGTTTCCTCCGGCGGAACGTAGTAGTCCGAATCCGGAAAGGCGGCTCTCAACCGGGAAATGTCCTTGACCCGCATGAGCAGCACGACATCAATATCCGCCGTAAGACGTGGCTCGCCATAAACGCTCGCGGCCACTGATCCAGTGATGCAGTAAGGAAGGCCGAGGCGTTCGAGGGGTACGAGAAACGGCGCGAGTGGGCTAGGTCCCGGCATAGAGCAACGATCTGCGCGCCTCGAAATCGAGGCGTTGCTCCGGCCAGTCCGGATGCGTCATACGCAGTCCCGCCACGCGCAGCTGGATGCCCGCTTCGTACAGGTCGGCGACCATCTGAAGCTTCTGCGCCGGCGTCATCCCGCGGAAGCCTTCGATCTGAATCGGGTGGAGCGGTTCGTTCATCGGAGCGAATATCGTACACCGCGAACCACGGGTCGCTGCGCCGCGACCTGATTGGAACTACAACCTGGCGTCCCGCCGTCTACCTTCTTCCGATTGGGGGGCGCCTGGAACGCCCTCCCGAATACAACACTAGCGCGGGGGGAGACCTCTGATCCGCTTACCGCCTAATCACGCAATCCGCCGCCTTCGGCCCCGACGCCCCAGGCGCTGAAAACGCCCGCGGTGGGGTGAAGGCAAGGCCCGGATTTGCTGTCTGCCGGGGCGCCTGATTTCTCGCGATGACGCTGTACTGCCCGGCGCGGACGACAGAGCGGCCGGACTCGTTCGCAAGCTCCACGCTGCCGTCGGTCACGCCGACGTATACGCCCGGCGGAAGATCGCCGCAACCGGGTCCGCCGGCGGTGCAATCGTCCGCGTTGAACGTCGTGCCGCGGATTCCGATCGTGGCGGTCGAAGTGCCCATCTTGAAGTTGTCGCGGCTTCTCTGGCCGATCAGCCCGGTGATCATCCGCAGGCCGCCCGAAACGAGGGTCGCCAGAAAAGAGTCGCCCTTCGGGTTCTTGGCGTCGTAGGAGAGTTTTTCGATCTTGATCGTCGTGTTCGGCTTGATCGTCATGTTGCCGCCATCCGCGAATCGAATATTCGCGTAGGTGTCCTTCTCGGTCGTGACGGTGTCGCCGGCGGCCACTTCCGAACGCGACGACAGGATCCGCATGCTGCCGTCGGCCTTCTTCGCGGAAAGCGTGCCCGAGAGGTGCGTCACCTGGCCGCTGTTGGCGAGTGCGACGGGGGTTCCCAGCACGAATGCCCCGGCGACCATGATGGCAATCAGATTGCGCGTGGATGGCATGATCCGCTCCCAGTCCCCGCGGTCCCGCGGGAAAAACCTATATTATCAGAGGGCACGGCACGTACCCAAGCGCTTACGGAATTGGCTTGAGGCGTCCGTTCCTGCCACCGACCCTCCCACTGGACGATGATCTCCGTGACGGGTCGGTAATACTTTAGTCGGTACGCGAAATACCAATATCCCGGTGGGTATCGGTCCGTCTGCGCAATAAGTCACGATCGGTACCAAGGTATCGGTACCTGAAGCCCTGTGTTTTTCTCACGAATACCACGAGAATTCCTGCACGTTTATCCGCGATAAGCAGACCTTCACGCTTACTCGTAGTTCCGTCTTGGGGAGTACATCATGGCCACCGACAACACCGGCAGCAAACCAATCGGCATCATCAAGTCCGTTACGGGCGATGCGCGCGTTTTCGCCGCGGACGGAACGATCCGTCCTGCCGCCGTGGGCGACAAACTCTTCGCTCGCGAGATGGTGTTCACGACCGCGAATGCTTCGGTGCAGGTTCAGCTCGATAACGGCCAGCTGATCAACGTCGAGCCGGATTCCGAATACTTCGTGAGTGCCGACGGCTCGGGTGGAACGCCTGGCGTTGCGGAACAAGGAGCGCAGAGCGGCGCGGTTGCGGGTGGTGCACCGGGCGCCGGCGAACCCCTCGGCGGAAAAGTGATCGGTACGATCAAGGACATCGTCGGCGATGCGAAGGTCGTTGCGCCGGACGGGTCCGTGCGCACGGCGCAGGTTGGCGACAAGGTGTACGCGGGTGAAGTCGTGAATTCCTCGGCGCAGGGTCAGGTGAACATCGCGCTCGAGGGCGGCGGGTCCGTCGAATGCGGTCCTGGCGCGAACCTCATGCTCGCACCGGGAATCCTCAGTCTCGCGCAGGGAGAGAAACAACCCACGGACATCGCGGCAATTCAGGCTGCGATCGCGGCGGGCGCTGATCCTACAGCCGTGGCCGATGCGACCGCAGCAGGCGGCGCGCCTGCGGCGGGCGGCAGTGAAGACGGTGGCGGCGGCCATGGTTTCGTCCTCCTGCAACAGGCGAACACTCAGGGAGTCGTGGGAGCGGGATTTACGACGAGCGGCGCAGGAATCGGGTTTCCGAACATCGACTATCAACTGCTCGCGCTCCTCCAGCAGACGCCGACAGTGTCCTTGCTTCCGACCGGCCCGACGGTCGTCGAGGGCACGAACGGCGCGGAAGGCAAGATCGTTACGTTCGTCGTTCAGCTCGACCACGCGTTCCAAGCTGACGTGCAGGTCAGCTATGTGGTGACGCCTCCGCCCGCGGATTCCAACGGGCTCGATCTCGTCGGGCCGTTCACCGGCACGGTGACGATCCTCTCCGGTGCGACCGAAGCGACGATTCAGATCGAAGTCGTGCAGGACCACTTCGTCGAGGGCAACGAACCGGTCACGATCCAGCTCACCGGCGCGGTCAACGCGAACATCAACCCCGAGGCCGACAGCACCACGATCACCATCATCGATGACGACCTGCCGCCGATTGCGAACGACGATACGTTCACGTTCGCCGAGGGCCACGTCCCGGGCGAAACGCCCGACGGCAACGTGCTGCCGAACGACACCGCGCAGGGGCCCGAGGATCTCGTCGTCATCACTGCGGGAACATTCCAGACCAGCGCCGGCGGTACCGTCGTGCTGCAGTCGAATGGCGACTTCGCCTACACGCCGCCGGATGAGAACTTCAATGGGTCCGACTCGTTCGAGTACACGATCCAGGAGTTCCACAACGGCGAGCTGATCAACTCCACTGACGGCGCCACCGTGTCGATCACGGTGACGCCAGTAAACGATCCGCCGGTGATCACGCCCGTGCAGGTCGAGGGCAGTGTGTTCGAGGCCGGTCTCCCGACGGCAGATCGTCCGGCGAATGGCGAGCAACTGAAAACGGGCGGCTCATTCACCGTATCCGACATCGACGGCGACACGATCACGCTCGCCGAAGTGCAATACAGGCCGAGCGGGATGGATCAGTACTTCGTCGTCGCGCTCGACCCGGGAACGAGCAGCACCACGATCGACACGGGCCACGGCATCCTCACGCTCAACTCGACGAACGGCGGGCAGAACTGGACCTGGAGCTATGAACTCTACGCGCCGGTCGCCGACGGCGCAGGCACCGAGCAGGATGCATTCAGGGTCACGGTGACCGACGGCACCGATACGTCGAGCACCGAGATCGTCGCGACGGTCGTCATCAACGACGACGTGCCGCTGGCGGTGAACGACACGGCGACGATCGCCGAGGATACGGCGAGCGCGATCAATGGCGACGTGCTCGCAAATGATCTGAGCGGCGCGGACGCACCGAAATCGCTCCTTGCATGGGGCAACGAAACGGGGCAATACGGGACCGTCACGAAGAATGCGAACGGCACCTGGAGCTACCAGCTCGACAACAGTCTGAACGCGGTGCAAGGTCTTTCGGAAGGCGAGACGCTGATCGAGACGTTCAGCTACACGATGCGGGACGCTGACGGAGACCCGAGCCCGGCGACCCTCAAGATCACGATCACCGGTTCGGACGACGGCGTGCCGATTTTCGGCATCGGCAGCTCGGCGGGCGACGAGACCGTCTACGAAAAGAACCTGTCGGACGGCAGCGCGCCGGATGCGGCGGCGCTGACTCAATCTGGATCGTTCACCATCGACGCGAAGGACGGCATTGCGGTCGTGCAGGTGGGTGACGACGTCACGGGAGTCACGCTGAGCGTGACGCAGTTGCTGAACGCCGCGACGTACCCCGTGTCGGTCGACACAGACGCAGGCGTTCTTGTACTGACCGGCTACGCCGGCGACGAATTCGGCGGCACGGTGAGCTACAGCTACACCCTGCAGGACAACCTCCCGCACGCGAGCGGCAGCGGCGCCAACAGCGCGTTCGACAACTTTGCCGTCAGCGTGACCGACGAAGACGGCAGTACCAGTACGTCCACGATTATCATCAATATCGTCGATGACCTGCCTGCGGCTGCGGATGACGCGACGCCGATGTTGGTGGAAGACGGCCTTTCGGCCGTCAGCGGGAACGTGCTCGACAACGACACGGCAAATGCCGATCCGGACAAGGCGTTCGTCGGCTGGGACGACGCTGCCAATGCGGCTGGCGTTGCCACGCTCGGTCAGTACGGCACGCTGGTCCTGAATCCGACGACCGGTGCATACAGCTTCGCGCTCGACAATTCCCGGCCCGCGGTCCAGGCGCTGACCTCGGACGACCATCTGGAATTCAGCTTCGCGTACGCGATGCGGGACGCGGACGGGGACGAGAAATCGGCGACGCTGACGATCTCGGTCCACGGCGCGGACGATGGCGCGAGCGTCAAGACGGCGAATTCTGAAGGGCCGGACGCGACGGTATATGAACGCGGCCTGACTTCGTCCAGCGACACGAGCGAGAGTACGAGCGGCACGACGTTCTCGGTCGCAGCAACCGACGGCATTAAGAACGTGGTGATCGGTGGCGTCTCCTTCACGCTTGCTGAGATGCAGTCGTTCGACGGTTCGCAGACGGTGAGCACGGGCGAAGGCACGCTGACGCTGACTGGCTACGCCGGAAACAGCTTCGGCGGCACGGTGAGCTACACCTATACGCTGAACGCGACGATCGACAACGACAGCAAGGTAGCGGTTGCACCGGATGCGGTGACGCCAGAGCACTTCGACGACCACGTCACGATCACGGTGAACGGCATTGGTGGGACGAGCTCGAGCGACAGCCTTGTGGTGCGCGCGGTCGATGACACGCCGAGCGCGGAAAACGACAGTGACTCAATTGCAGCGGGAGCATATGGTCCCGTGACGGGCAACGTGATCACGGATGCGGCCGCGGGCGATGCGGGGGATTCGGATACAGGCGCCGATACGGTCGGAGCCGATGGCGCCGAAGTGAGCGGCGTGGTGAGCGTGAATGTTTCGGAAAACCAAGCTGCTGAAGTCGGCGGCGTGTTCACGATCGCCGGACAGTATGGCGTGCTCACGATCGAAGCCGATGGCGATTACAGCTATTTGCGCGACCCCAACACCAAGGGCGGGGTGACGGACACCTTCACCTACACGCTGACCGACGGGGATGGCGATTCCGTCACGGCGAACCTGGCGATCAGCGTTGGCGACAGCGGGACGACGCTGATCGTTCCCTCGGGCGATGGCGAAGGCACGCACGTCTCTGAAGCGGGGCTGCCGGCACGTGGCCTCGAGGCTGCGGGTTCGGACAGTGCGTCGGACTCGGAGACGACGAGCGGCACGATCAAGTTCAACGCCGAGGATGGCGCGCCGGTGGTGACGATTGACGGTACGGCGGTAACCGGCTCGGTGGGGCAGCAGTTCGAGCACGCGGGCGTGGGCACGCTGACGATCACGGGCTACAGCTACGACCCGGTGAGCGGCGATGGTTCGATCGGCTATAGCTATACGCTCGCCGACAACACCTCGGGGGATGCGACGCACGATGATTTTGCGCTGGTCGTGACCGACCAGGACGGGGATTCTTCCTCGTCCAAGCTGGTGATCAATATTGCCGACGACGCACCCATCGCGAACCCGGATACGGATAGCGTGACGGAGGGTTCGGGCAATGTTGCGACGGGCAACGTCGTGCTGGGCGGGATTGACGCCGGAGATCCCAATTCGACCGATGGCGTCGCGGATGTAGCGGGCGCTGATAGCTTCAATGGCGCGGTTGTTGGTGTGGCGGCCGGCAATACCGGGGCGACGCTTGTCGACGGAACGACCATCGGCACGGCAGTTACCGGCGCATACGGGGTCCTGACGCTGAACGCGGACGGTTCCTACAGCTACAACCCGAGCGAGAACATCGACAGCGCGACCCCCGTGCCGGATGTGTTCACCTACACGATCCGGGACGGTGACGGCGACCTGCGCAGCACGACGCTCACCATTTCGGTGTCCGATGGCGCGGGACCGCAGGCGCAAGCCACGCCGCTGTCGCTGTCGGTGGACGACCAGAATCTCGCGAGCGGTTCGACGCCCGCGGGAAGCGACTCCGATGCCGGCACGATGACGTTTACCGCCGGGTCCGACGCGCTGGTTTCGTTTGCGTTCGGAGAGGACCTGTCGGCGCTCGACACCAGCCTGACCTGGTCACGTGAATCGAGCACGCTGATTCGCGGGTCGGACGAGCGCGGCGCGGTGATCGAGCTCTCGCTGACGGGGCCGGAATCCGGGTCGATCGGCGTGGAGCAGAGCGGCACCGTGAAGGTGACGGCGACGCTGCTGCAGAACTACGACACGCATCCGGCCTTCACGGCCGACGATCTGAAGGCACTGGGGTCGGTTGCCGTGGTGGCTTCGGATCACGACGGCGACAGCACTTCGCAGCTGGTGATGGTCTCGGTCTCGGACGACGTTCCGGTCCTGGAGATATTGCCGGTTGTGGCAGACGACGACCCGACGGTCGACGTGGTGCTGGAAAACGCTGCCGCGATTACGGGCACGTGGACCCACGACTATCGCGCTGACGCCGACACGAACGGTGATGCCGACGGACCGGCAACGATCAAAGTGCTGGTTGACGGCATGCAGGGTGAATTCAATCTCGATGAGCCCATTACGGTCGCGGGAAAAGGCACGTTAACGGTCGCGAGCGACGGCACATGGTCATTTGCGCCTGTGATCAGCGTGATCAGCACGCAGGAAGTCAACTTCACGCTGCGCATTACGGATTCCGACGGCGATGTGGCGAGCGACAGTCACACCGTACGCATCGTGGATGCGAACTCGCCGCTGGGCGTGGCGAACATTGCGAACCCGGTGGACGAAGAGGGCCTCGCCGGGATTGCGGGCGGGGTGAATGACGATCCGGGTGAGAACGCTACGGTTGGCGGAACACTCACGTTCAGTTACGGGAACGATGGTGCGAACGGCGCGACGCCGTTTGTCTGGAACACGTTGGGCTTACCGACAGTCGTCACGAGCGCCAACGAATCGCTTGTGAGCTACGCGGTGGTCAATGGAACCACGGTCGTCGGCTTTACCGCCGCGGGCAGCGCCGCGCAGCCGGATGTCTTCAAGCTGACGCTCGACCCGGCGACCAAGGCTTACACGTTCCAGTTGTTCCAGCCGCTTGAACATCCGGCAGGCGATGACGAGAACAACATCGATTTCACGTTTGGTTACACGATCATGGATGCGGACGGCTCGACGGACAAAGGCAGTCTGGCCGTGACGGTGGACGATGACACCCCGACGATCGTGGGCACGCAGGCGACGGTGCTGTTGGATGACGAAGCGGCGACGACGGTCTATGCGACGGCGAATGCCGGCGGCACGGACGATCAGTCTCCGGACAAGGTGGCCACGACCGGGACGCTGTTGCACAACTATGGCGCCGACGGTGCGGGCACGGTGCTGCTGACGGGGGCGACGCTGCCGAGCAGTGGCGGGTTCAGCTCGTCGCTGAGCACGGACGGACTGACGCTGACGATCAAGCAGGTTCAGAACAGCATCACGGTGGATGTGATGACGGTGAAGCTCGACGACGCGACCGGTGGCAGCTACACGGTCACGCAGCTCAAGCCGATCTTCCATCCGACCGCTGGGGAGAGCGAGGAGAACCTCGACTTCACGATTGCCTACCAGGTGACCGACGGCGACGGGGACACGGTCAACGGCTCGCTGGCGATCAGCGTGGACGATGACACCCCGATTGCGAACGGCGCTACCGATGTGATTACCTTCAATGCTGACGACTTCTTGGTTGACGGAAACCTGAACGTCTCGATTGGAGCCGACGGGCTGGGCAGCTATCAGTTCAGTGGATTTGCAAATGGAGACCAGGGGAAAGTGGGTCTGCTGAACGAGAAAGACATGACGTCAGACGGCGCACCCGTGTACCTGTTTGGCGTTGGCACCAACGTACTGACCGGCACTACGAATATAGAAAATTCAGACGCAGCAGCGCGTGTGTTTACGGTCACGCTGAATTCCGATGGCACCTACACTTTGGAGATGATGGGGTCGCTTGATTCGCTCACCGACTTCAATCTGATCGATTTGGGAACCTTGGGCATCAGCGGTGGCAACGGCGCGTACTTTGTTGTTGGCTCAGGCACGACGGGGACTTCCGGAGACGATGTGCTGATTACCGCGGCACAGCCGAACGGTACCGTGAATACCGCGTCCGACGATATCGGTACAGGCAATCAATGGGTGGTCGAGCGTACGGGTCTGCGGTTCGACTTTGTCAACAATGTGCAGTCGAACGGGACCTTCAGTGATCACCGCACTTTGACCGGCGTCACCGTTGGCCTCGCGGATGTAAGTCCAACGGGAGGTGGTGATAGCGAAACTGATGTGATCATTGGATTGTTTAAGGGCTCGACAAACACGCTGCCCTCGGGGATCAACATCTTTGCAGGACTGGCGGCCTCGAGTGCCGGAACCATAACTGATTTGGAGCAAGCTGACATAGACATATTCAAGTCACTCGTGACATCCATCCGCTACTTCACCAATGGGAATGGCGTTGGGGCTCCTGTAGAAGTGGTGCTAAAGACGCCTGAGGAGATTCAACAGGCGTTCGATGACGGACGAATTGAATTGGTTCAAGGCTATGACACGACTTATCAACAAGGTAAGGTCACGCTGCCCGATTCAATTTCTGGGCTCGTCGTACACGACGTCTACGCGAATACGAGCGTTGGGTTGACGACCACGGTGGGATTTGATGCCGTCGAAATCTTCAACTATGACGGCTTCAAGTTCTCCATCAACTCGATATCGGGGGCGTACCTGTCAACAGAAAAGGTGGTGTTTAACGCCGACTTTGTTGCAATTGACGGCGACGACGACAAGGCACCCGATTCATTCACCATGACGGTCAATCCGGTGGTTGAAGGTGACGAAAATGCCAACGTGCTGAATGGCGGAAACAGCGACGATTTGATCAAGGGCTTTGGTGGTCACGACATACTCAATGGCAACGCCGGGAATGACATCCTGATCGGCGGACCGGGCAACGACACACTGACTGGAGGCGCCGGCCACGACACGTTCAAGTACGACACGCAGTCCGAGGGCACCGACCAGATCATGGACTTCAACACTGACAGTCCGGTGACACCGAACGGGAGCGGTGACGTGCTGGACATCAGCGCAGTGCTTGATCTTGGCGGTACCTGGGCTGGTGGCAGCCTCAGCGAAGCGGTGGAAAGCGGTTACGTTAGCTTCACGAATAATGGCGGCAAGGTTCAGGTCAATGTGGACATGGATGGCGGAAGCAACAATCTGGTGCCGATCGCGGTGCTGCAGAGTGTTGCGTTCCCGCCTTCGGACCCGACGAATACGCTGATCACGCTATTGGGAGACAACATCAAGCTCGATTGAACAGCAGTATTATCGTAGGGCACTGCGGCCCCACTCTCTACGAGGGTGGGGCTTTTTGTTTTTCGTGGAAAGTGTCTCAGGTATGTATCGCACACATTGTTTCGACGTAATGTGTGGGTGTGGACCTAAATATTCGAACGTGGATGCGCTGGATCGAGCTGCATAGGCAGCCTGCCTCCGGCCGCCTTCCGAGCGCTTATTGAAACCAGAACTTCAACTACTGAACTGTCTACTTGACGGGGAAGCTTACGGTCACGATCAACATTCACCAGGCGAAGACGCACCTTTCCCGGCTGGTCGAGGAGGTGGCGGCAGGCGCGGAGATCGTGATTGCGAAGAACGGCGTGCCGCGTGCGAAGCTGGTGCCGCTGGACCGCGTCAGACCGCTGAAGTTCGGCATGCTGAAGGGAAAGCTGCGTTATCCCGCGGACTTCGACGCACCGTTATCCGACGGGGTAGTGGCTCGCTTCGAGGGGCGACGCGGGAAGTGAAGTTTTTGGTCGACACACGTTTGGTGCTGTGGACGCTGAATGATTCGCCCCGTTTGACGCCGCAGGCGCGCGAGCTGATGACGGCCGATGGGACGGAGTGCTACGTTTCGGCGATCAGTTTCTGGGAAATTGCGATCAAGGCGAGCTTGCGCCGCGCGGCGTTCCGCAGCGATCTCGGCAAGCTGATTGCGGACGCGCGCGCCGCCGGGTTCCGGCTGGCTCGCATTCGAGCCGGAGCATGCGTTGCGGGTCGCGCGCCTCGCACGCCATCACGCCGACCCCTTCGATCACGCACCCATCGCGCAGGCCCAGGCCGAGCGCATGAGGCTTCTCACCCACGACGCGGCATTGTCTCGCTACGGCAACTTCGTAAGCCTGGTATAGGCGGCAAACGGGTTGGCGCCACGAGCCGTGGCGTAACGCCAGCCTTGCAGCGCGCGGAAGTGCGCGCGCGTCGCTACTTCGTGGACACCTCGGGCACGCCCGAACCAGTCGATGTGGCGTTTTTCAAGCACCTCACCCTCGCCGTCACCGCCGCCCCCCGCTTCGCCAACTCCGTGTTTTCGAGTTTCGCTCCCTCTTCGCCGACGCGGAACTCGACCCGCTGCGCTTCCAGGAACGCGCGCACGGTGTCACCTCGGATCGCGAAGTTCACGTTCTGCGCCAGATCGCCAAGCTTTTCCGCAAGCTTCAGCGCATCGAGCTTTGAGACCACCACACCGATGACGTGACCGGATTCATCCAGCACCGGCCCGCCGCTCGCGCCACGCTGCACCGGCACCGAGATCTGCATCTGCGCCACATTGCCGCGCACGCCCACCGTCGATGCCACGTGGCCGAATCCGACCGTGGGGCGCGTGCCGAGGACTCCAACGAGCGGGTAGCCGACGATCGTGATGGATTCGCCCAGCCGCGGAAGCGGGTCCTTGCGAAAAACTGCGACGTCGCCTGTGCGAGCCTCGGCGGTGAGCAGCGCGAGGTCGCGTTGCGGGTCCGTGGCCTTCAGGACCGCCTTGTAGCGCGCGTTCGTTTCGTCGACCAGTTCGATCGCGTCGCACTGGCGCACGACGTGTTCGTTGGTCAGCACGTGTCCTTCGCGCGTGACGACGATTCCGGTGCCGGTCGATGAGCGCATCGGCTGCGCCTTCGTCGGATCGGGGTGCTTTGAAGGGCTTGAGTCGCTCGGCGCGAGGTCGGCCGCGCGCGCACACACCAGTCGCACGGCTTCCGCGACGTCGGAGCCTTCTTCCGGTGCGGCGAGTTCAGATTTTCGGACCGTCTTTCGGACATCGGTCTCGATGAGCTTGCGATCCTCACCGTAGTACTGTGCCGCGACGCGCGTCACGGTGCGCGCGGTGCAATCGGTCAGGTAGTGCACTCGGCTGCTGTGCACCTCCTTGCCGGAAGCATGCGCCTGTGGCCGGATGTAGGCGCGGCGTATGGTCAACTGCGTCAGGCCGTGCTGCACCTTGATCGCATCGAGGTCCACCGAGGACTGGTAGGCGGAAGGCGACGGCAGGGCGCGCCAGTCGGCGGCGTGGGCGGCGCCGACGAGCACGAAACCCGTAGTGAGAGCAGCAACGCGCGCTGCGACTGGCAACGCGACGCTCATGGGCCGCGGTCGAGTGCCGCTTTAAAACGGTCGCGATTGCACCACGGAATCAACGGCGCCCGTATTCGCGTCTTAACGCGCGTCCAAGCTCTTGGTTCCACTTCTCGAGCGGGACCTTCCGTCCCGCACCTTTGAGCACTGGAGTACCACACGCGGGCTTAGCTACCGCAGCCCGCACAGCTACTGGAATCACGCGGTCACGCGACACGTGCTTGTCGGACATGAGGGATGTCGCGGTTGGTCGCTGCCCGCACCTGGTTTGCGGTAAGTGTCTCCACCGCGAGGGTGTTGCCGTCGAGCGCCAGAAATTCGATTTCGAAGGCTTTGCCCTCTTGATGCACGTGCACTACTACGCCGACATCTCCAACAACCAGATTCGCGCGTGCGATCGATTCGGTCAATACGACTAACGAGTGCTCTTTGATCATGTCGCCGCCCTTCAGACCGGGTGTGCAGTAACCAGACGCGGTTGCTCGGTTCCTGTCTCGATGATCCACACGGTCCGCACGCGCGCCCTCCGTCCAGACGGTGACTCGAGAATTCCATCTACACTGTAGCGCGCGCCCCACGGGGAAGCAACCATGACCGAAACAGGATGGGTTTGCGCGTGCTTGATGAGCGAATCCGCCATGAGCGTCCAGTTCTCGGTGCGAAAACCCAGATCGAGAAAGAACGTTGCCTTGCCCCGGCTGTTCGTCACGCTCAACAGGTAATCCACAACCTTCGCCTGATCCACACGCAAGCGATCCCGATATGGAAGTTCCTGGGGCCTTGAGGGCATGTTCTAGGTCATGCTGAAAACGTAATGGGTCGTCAATTCGTTCCGGCCACATCCGCTTGCGTCGTGAAACTGTCGGCGAAGAACTCTTCCTCTGGCAGCCTGCACTGCTCGGTGAAGTCGCGCCGCGCGGCGTCCACCATCACCGGCACGCCGCAGGCGTAGACCTGATGACCCGAGAGGTCCCGAAAATCCTCCATCACCGCGCGGTGAACGAAGCCGGTACGTCCGCTCCATGAATCCTCCGGCAAAGCGTCCGAGATCACCGGCACGTACTTGAAGTTCGCATGTTCGGCGGCCCATTGCTTCGGCACCGCACCCAGGTAGAGGTCCTTCGGTCGCCGGCCGCCCCAGTAGAGCGTCATCGGGCGGTCGATTCCGGCGTGGAAGGCGTGTTCGATCACCGCCTTGATCGGCGCAAAGCCGGTGCCCGAGGCAACGAACACGATCGGCTTCGTCGAGTCCTCGCGCAGGAAGAACGTGCCGAGCGGCCCTTCGAAGCGCAGGATGTCGCGCTCCTTCATTTTGGTGAAGACGTGCGCGGTGAAATGGCCGCCCGCAACGTGGCGCACATGCAGCTCGAGCAAGTCGCTTGCATGCGGCGGGTTCGCCATCGAAAAGCTGCGCCGTGAGCCATCACGCAACAGAAACTCGATGTACTGGCCGGCGAGGAATTCGAGCTTCTCGTTCGCCGGGAGCTTCAACTGCAGCACGATCACGTCGTCCGCGAGGCGCTCCAGTTTCTGCACGCGGCAGGGGAGGGTCTTGATCTGGATCCCTTTTGCCGCGCCCACGGTGCGCGCCTCGATCACGAGGTCCCCGAGCGGCTTCGCCTGGCAAAGAAGTGCCTTCCCCATCTCCTTTTCGAGATCCGTGAGCGCTTTCTTCTGGTAGGCGCCGTAGTCCACGCTGCCTTCGAGGATTTTGGCCTTGCAGGTGCCGCAAGCGCCGTTCTTGCAGCCGTAGGGCAGGATGTACCCCTGCCGGAGGGCGGCGATGAGCACGGCCTCGCCGTCTTCGGTCTGGAACTGCAGCCCGCTCGGGCGGAGGGTGATGGTCGGCATGCTCGTTAGAATATGCGCATGAAGCGCTTGTTGATCGTGGGGTACGGCGACATCGCGCGGCGCGCTCGCCGGCGCCTGCCTGCCGACGTCGAGGTGGCTTTGATTTCCAGGAGCCTTGGCGCGGACCTCGATCGCCCGGAGACCCTCGCCGCGTCGATGGGTCAGGGCGACACCGTTCTCTACACCGCGCCGCCGCCTGCCGCTGGAGAAGGCGACCCGCGCGCTTCAAACCTGCTCGCGGCCTTCGATCGCGGGCGAATTATACCGGCGCGCATCGTTTATCTCAGCACGAGCGGTGTGTACGGCGACTGCGGCGGCGATTGGGTGGCCGAAACGCGTCCGGTGAATCCGCAAAGTTCTCGAGCCATGCGAAGGGTCGCGGCCGAAGACGGTCTGCGAAGCTGGTGCGCCGAAAAACGGGTTCCGTTCGTCGTGCTGCGCGTGCCCGGAATCTACGCGACCGATCGCTTGCCGCTCGAGTCGATTCGCACGGGCGCGCCCGTGTTTCGCGACGAAGACGACGTCTACACCAATCACGTCCATGCGGAGGATCTGGCGGCGATCTGCCTGCGCGCGACCGAAGATTCGGCGCCCCCGGGGACTTACAACGCCTCTGACGATTCGGCGGTGAAAATGGGGGAGTGGTTCGACCTGCTGGCGGATCGCTTCGGGCTGCCGCGACCGCCCAGGCTTCCCCGCGCCGAAGCGGCCAAGGTGATTTCACCGACGAGGCTTTCGTTCATGCTGGAATCGCGGCGCCTGGTGAATCTCAAAATGAAGCGCGACCTCGGCGTGACGCTTGTCTACCCGACCGTGTTCGACGGCGTGCCGCGCCAGTCGGCCGCGCTCGCGTGAGCGCGCTCCTGGTGCTGACGAACCTGCCCGACCGCGCTGCGGCCGAAAAGCTCGCAGCTGCGCTGATCGAGCAGCGCGTCGCCGCTTGCGTCAACCTTCTTGCCCCGTGCCGCTCTGTCTATCGCTGGCAGGGCGCGGTGCAGCACGACGAGGAGCACCCGGTGCTGATCAAGACGACCGCCGAGCGCTACGCGGCGCTCGAGACGGCGATTCGCGCTGTGCACCCCTACGAACTTCCGGAAATCGTGGCGATCCCGATCGAGCGCGGACTCCCTGCGTATCTCGATTGGGTGGCAGCCGAAACGGCGGCGACACGATGATCCGGTTCATCGCGCTCGTTCTGGTCTGGGCATCGCTCCACGGTCCTGCGGCGGCACAGGATCTCCTCGAGCCGGAAAAGGCGTTTCGCATTTCTGCGATTGCGCTGGATGCGAGCAATGTCGAAATCCGGTTCGCGATCGCGGACGGCTACTACATGTATCGCGAACGCTTCCGGTTCGCCCTCGACGGGCCGGGCAGCGCGAAGCTCGGGGCGGCCGTTCTGCCGCCGGGCGAGCGCAAGAAGGACGAATTTTTCGGTGACGTCGAGACCTATCGCAAGCAAGTCGCGATTCGCCTTCCGGTGGAAGGTGCGTCCGGGGCGCTGAAACTCCTTGTGACCTCACAGGGCTGCGCCGACATCGGCGTGTGTTACGTGCCGATGGATTCGAAGGTCACGGTGCAGATGGCCGCGTTTTCGGAAGCGGGTCCCGGAATCGCGCCGGGGCCTCCGGCAGTGGATCCGCGGCCGCGGCTTTCGCTCTCGGCAAGCGATGTCGACGTGGCGGCCATGTTCCGGGCCGGCAGTTCCTGGGTGGTGCTCGCGAGCTTCCTCGGTTTCGGCGTGCTGCTCGCGTTTACGCCCTGCGTCCTGCCGATGGTGCCGATCCTCTCGGGAATCATCATCGGAGAGGGGAAAAGCCTCGGCAAGCTGCGCGCGCTTGCCTTGTCGGCCGCCTACGTGTTCGGGATGGCGGTGACCTACGCAGTCGCGGGCGTCGCGGCGGCGTATTCGGGCTCGATGATCGCCGCCGCGCTTCAAAACCCGTGGGTATTGGGCGCTTTCGCCCTCGTGTTCGTGTGGCTTGCGCTTTCGATGTTCGGATTCCACGAAATCCAGCTGCCGTCGTTCCTGCACCGCCGACTGCACGCGGCGCACGGCAAACTGCAAGGCGGGAAACTCGTCTCGGTCGCGTTGATGGGCGTCTTTTCGGCGGTGATCGTGAGTCCCTGCGTCGCGGCGCCGCTTGCGGGCGCGCTCCTCTACATCAGCCAGACGCGAGATGTGGCGCTCGGCGGATCGGCGCTCTTCGCGATGGCAATCGGCATGGGCCTGCCGCTTCTTGTGGTGGGCGTCTCCGAGGGAGCCCTGATGCCCAAAGCGGGGCCGTGGATGACGAGCGTGAAGAAGTTTTTTGGCACGCTGCTCCTTGGCGTCGCGATCTGGATCGTCTCGCCCGTGCTGCCCACGGTTGTGGTGATGGTTGCGTGGGCGGCGCTCGCGATCGGTTCCGCGATGTTCCTGCGCGCGCTTGACCCGTTGCCACACGATGCGCACGGCGCCTCGCGACTTGCGAAGGGTGCCGGAATCATCGCGCTCGTCGCAGGAATCGCATTGCTCGTGGGTGCGCTCGCCGGCAGTCGCGACCCGCTGCGACCACTCTCGGGCCTCCTTCAAGCTGGCGCGCCGCTCGCCTCGCCGGTTCGCTTCACGCGGATCGATTCTGCGGTGGAACTGGACGAAAAACTGCGCGAACCGGGGCGACCGGTGATGCTCGACTTCTACGCCGACTGGTGCGTGTCCTGCAAGGAGATGGAAGCGTTTACTTTCAGCGATCCGCGCGTGAGGGCGAGGCTCGACGGCCTGCTCCTGCTGCAGGCGGACGTGACTGCCAACAGCGAGGCGGACAAACTTCTGCTGAAGCGCTTTTCCCTCTTCGGCCCGCCGGGAATCATCTTTTTCGATTCGCAGGGGCGCGAGATCAAGGGGCTCCGCGTGGTCGGGTATCAGAACGCGGAGGAGTTTCTAAAGACGCTC
>Ga0156084_147_pt4 | contig 19437 bp, 2 predicted proteins | sample RifCSPlowO2_02_FD_107737 | JGI IMG/M metagenome (GOLD analysis project Ga0156084, IMG submission 107737) | Betaproteobacteria bacterium RIFCSPLOWO2_02_FULL_66_14
GCTCGCCCGTCATCAGGCCTGTGGCTTCGTGCTCCAGACCGGCGGCGTGACCCAGTTCGTGCGCCACCACCGTCAGCAGGTCCATGCGGCCCTCGGCGATCCGGGCCACTGCGAGCGGCGTTCCGTCCTGCTCGGCGAATTCCCGATCGCTCCAGGGCGTGACGTCGATGAACCAGCCATAGCCGGCTGCATCCGCGTCGATCCAGACCACGCCATCCCGGTAGTTGCCGAGCTCGAGCCACGGCAGGTCGATGACCTGGAACGTGACGCTGTTCAATGCCTCGCGCTGCGCCGCATCCAGGGTCGGGCCGAGGCGATCGACCGCCGCCTTGGCAATGGATTGGAGCTGCGCCTGCGACAGCCGCGCGTACGTCTCCGCGGTGCCTGGCGACTGCGCCGCGAGCAGCGTCGCGCCGCCCGTCTCGAACGCAGGGTCGTTGGTCTTGACGATCACGTCGTCGAACGACGCCGCGCCACCCGTCGCCAGCAGACCGAAGTGCCCGTCCACCGTCGAAGCGTTAAAGGCGTAGCCGAGCACGACGTTGCCGTTCAGCGTGACGCTCACGGTCGAGCCCTTGAGCGATACGCCGAGCGTGTAGTCGCGGCCGGCGTCGACCGGTTTCGCGTACATCGTGTCGCTGACCCACCCGCTCTTTGCAGTGTGATGGCCGATGATCACCTGGTCGGCGACCGCGTCGATCGCGACGAACTTGAAGGTCTCGGCGTCGTAACGATCGAACACGAATCCGGCGCGCCCCAGCGTGTTCACCGTCGCGCTCAGATCGAGCACCGATGAGACGCTGAGGCCGCCGACCCCCAGGTCCATCAGGCTTGCCGCGGTTTCGCCCGACGCCGGTGTCACGCCATAGCGCCCCCTGCTCACCGTCCACGTTCCGATCGAATCCCCGACGAACAGATCCGCCTTGCCGTCGGCGAAATTCTCCAGCGACTGGAAAGTGATCTGCGGCGGTAGTACCTGCACTTTGACGTTGTCGAAGGTGCCGCGCGCGTTGTCCGAGCCCACGCCCACGAGACCCGTATTGAGGCCGAACGAGTACCCGTCCACGACGCGCGGCGCATAGCTGTAGCTGAAGACGTTCTTGTTGTTGACGACGAGTGTCGCGTTGACGCCGTTGATCGCGACCAGCACGTTGTATGTCGTGCCGCTCTTGATGCTGCCAGCGAACGCCGCCTGCTTGTCGACGATCCATCCGCTCGCGTCGCGGTGCCCCATCACCAGCTTGTTGAGCGAGACGTCGAGCCCGGCGAACTTGAAGTCGTACTCGCCCTGGTAGTCGAAGATGACGTAGCTGTTCGCCTTCCACCCGGAGGTGGGCTTGTCGGCGCTGATCGAAGCCTGGATCTCGAAGTAGCCGGGCAGCGCATCGCCGACATGAAACACCGCCACGGCATCGCCGCCAAGTGACTGCGCCGAGACCCGCAGCGCACCGTTTTGCACCGACCACTTGCCGCTGTCCGGCGCGAAGTTGCTCATCGTGCCGTCGTTGAAGGTTGCCGCGCGCAGCACGTCGCGACTGCCGCCCGGGATGTTGCCAGGCTGAACGTCGTCCGGCGCGCCGGTCTGGTCGCGCCACGCGAAGTCCTGCTGCTTCACGAGCCCCAGCTCGCCTTCCGGCTCGCCGTTGCGCGCGATATCCGCACCCGCGTAGGGGACCGTGTCCACGCCGTCGGACTCCGACAGCGCGTAGAGGAACTCGGGCAACTGCGGCTGGATCGAGCGGCTGATCGTAAAGTTGCCGAACGGCGCAAAGGGCACGATGTAGCTGTTGAATTCGCCCGCCCAGTCGATCAGCCGGTCACCGCCCGTGTTGCCGATCAGGCGGTCGCGACCGGCGCCGCCGAAGGTGAGGTCTTCGTAGCTCCAGTGCGTGTCGGGCGAATTGTTCGAGCCGCCGTCGGTGCCGAGCTTGTCGTCGGCGTTCAGCAAATCGTCGCCCCAGCCGCCCCAGAGGTGGTCGCGCCCGGTGCCGCCTACCAGCCAGTCGTTGCCCAAGTCGCCAAAGATCGCGTCGTTGCCGTCCGTGTTGGCCGACATATCCGCGGTCCCATTCCGTACCGGGCTTGGGCCCTCCAGATGGTCGAAGTTGAGAAGGAAGCCTTCGATCCGCGTACGCGGGTTGTATTCGTCGTAAGCGGCGAATTCCCCGCTCGACGGGTCGTACCCGAGAACAAACCCCGAATTGACCGGCTTCGCGTAGAAGTCCGGCAGTGCCTCGGCGCCGGACATCGCGTCGTCGCCCGAGCCGCCGTGCAGCGAATCGTCGCCCCAGCCGCCGTAGATGATGTCGTCGGCGTACTCGGCGTCAAACAGCGGATCCTCGGCGGAATCGACGTTGAACGGCGTGAGGTTTGCCGTCTTCTTGAGTTTGTCCGCGACGTTGATGATCGCCCACTGCACGTCGCCCGGCGTGGCGATTTCCTCATTCAGGACGTTGCCGTCGTTGAAGCGCGCATTGGGATCCGAAGCAAGCAGCGGCGCAATACCGTACAGCGGCTCGCCGTAGGCGCTGCTGTTGCGGCTGGTGTGGATGCGACCGTCGTCGCCGAGGATGCCGTCCTCGCCCGTGCCGCCCGAAATCCAGTCGTGGCCCCAGCCGCCGATCAGGTCGTCGTCCTGGCCTTCGCCGAACAGCACGTCGTTGCCGACCATGCCGTAAATCTGATCGTCGCCCGATTCGCCGTGCAACTCGTCGGCGGCGCCGTTATCGTCCGCCGCGCCCGTATCGAAGTCCGGGCCGCCTTCGGTGTAGTCGACGAGCTCGACCGCGCGCGGAATGATCCTCAGGGCGACGGCGTAGTTGTCGTAATTGAAGGTGAGGAAACCGCCGCTGGTGGCGCCATTGGTGCCGACCAACCGGTAGATGTTGGCGTTGTCGCCAGCGATGACGTCGGCGTCGCGCGCGTGGCCGCTATCCGTCTCGTCGCCTGCGTCGTTGCGCGCCAGATCGATTCCGGCGCCGCCGAAGATCGTGTCGCTGCCGTCCGGCCGCAGGCTTTCATCGCCCGATAGTCCAAACAGCGTGGAACTACCGCCGACGATATCGTCCTGTCCGAGGTTGCCGAAAATGACGTCTTCGCCGCCATTACCCTCGATGTAGTCGTCGCCGTCGCTTGAAAGCTCGACCGAAACGGATACGTCAAGCGTTCCATCGGTATCTCGATTTGCGCCGACCAGCGTGATCAACTGAATCGTGTCGTCGTCCAGAACGAGGACGGTGCGGCCGTCGTTGTAGACGTCGCCGCTGGCGTATCCGTGATCGGGTTCACTCAGCGTTCCGATGCCTAATGCCCCGCCCAGGCTGCCATCGCCCTGAATGACGTCGTCGCCGAGTTGACCGAAGATCTCGTCGTCGTCGGCGCCACCTGCGATGTAGTCGGCGCCGTGGGTCGCTAGCTTCGCTGAGTCGGACGCAAAAGCGTCGCTGTGATCGAACAGCACGATGCTTCTGGTCACGCGGCCCGCGCCATACACACCTGTCGGCGTGAGTTGCTCATCGTCGGCCACGAGCGCCTCGCCGTCGTTCAAGCCGATCGTTTCGCCGTAGATCGCCGTACCGGAAAGGACCTGCATGCGCGGGCTGAGGGTGTCGCCGCGCCGCTCGATACTGGCGTTATCGCCAGCGATGACGTCGTCGCCGCTGCCACCGTCGATGAAATCGCCCTCGTCGTGGGCAGCTTCATCGATCGCGCCATCGGCATCGAGCACCGTCGCTACGTTGTGGCCGCCGATCAGGTCATCGTCGTCCGCGCCGCCGTAGATTACGTCGCGGCCCTGCCCGCCGATGACGATGTCCTGGTCGCTCTCTCCTTGCGAGAGCACATCGACGCCGCTCGAAATCCAGTCGTCGCCGCCCACGCGGGCAATCTGGCCTGGATCGTCGTCGTCAAAGTTCTCCGTGTCGATGGACGTGAACGTGAATTGAGGCGCGTACGTGGACAACGGCAACAGGTCGGCATCGATGCCGGGGTCGGCCGTGTTCGCAGTAACTTTCAGTTCGCCGTGATCACCGAACACGAGATCGTTGCCGGCGCCAGTCGCGATCCTGTCGCCCGCTGTGCCGCCGAAGACGAAATCGTTTCCTCCGCCGGTCCTGATCGTGTCCGGACCGCCGATGGTCGGCGCCGTCGTGGTGATGTAGTCGATGTCGTCTTCCGCGCCCTCCACGTTGTAGCTGGGATTCGCGTCCGACGTGTAGGTATAGCTGTACTCGGACGTGGCTGGCACGGTCTGATCCACCGGCCGCGTCGGATCCACGGTCACCGTCACCGTGCGCGTGCTCGTGGCATCGTCCATCGCCTGCGCGAAGACGAGCAGGCCGCTATCGCCCAGCACCAGGTTGTTGCCGTTACCTGCGTCAACGACGTCGCGGTAAACGTCGGGCGTGTCCCAGAGCGTCAAGGAGGAATTCCCCGACATCCCCGCGATCACGATGTCGTTGCCACCGAGCGTCGTGATCCGGTCGTTGCCCCCGATCACCGGCGCGGTCGACATCACCCGCCCCAGCGTGATCACCGAGGGACCGAAGAACGCCCCGTCGCCAAAGCGCGAATCATTCGACTGTGCCGCCACGATCTGGCCGCTGTCACCGAGCACCAGGTTGTCACCCGAGCCGGCATGAATCAGGTCGGCGCCCGCACCCCCCAGCACGATGTCTGCACCGGTGCCGGTCGTGATCTCGTCCGCACCGCCAACGCTCCAGACTGTCGATTCGATCCAGTCGATGTCGGCCAAGTCGGTGTCATAGCTGTAGCCGTACGAATAGACAGTGGCCGCAGATGAGCGATCAACCGGGACATTCAGGATTTCCGATCCCGGCGCACCTGCGTACGCCCGCCCGAACACGACGAAGCCGTGATCGCCGATGACGAGGTTGTTGCCTTCGCCTGCATGGATCTTATCGCCGCCAATGCCGCCCAGGACGATGTCGTTGCCCTCGTTGCCCGCGATAACGTCGCCCTCGCCCGCGCTGACGTTGACCGTCTCGACGCGCTCGAGCCAGGCGCCGCCGGTCGTCACGAGACGCTGGACCGCCAGCGTCTGGGGAATGGTGGTCCCGACATCAGCAAACTCGCCAAGCGGGGCCGTGCTCTGCTGGATGACGCCGTGATCGCCAAAGATGATGTCGTCTCCTGATCCGCCGAAGAGGCTATCGGCGCCTTCGGTCTCGGTCGGCACCGGAGTGCCGGTGGTCGTCACCACCGTCAGGATCTGCGAGGACAACGTGATGAGGCTGCCCCCATCCAAATGCGGAACGAAGTCCGTGTTGAACCCGGAATCGCCGTAGATGTGGTCGTCGCCAGCCTCGCCGTAAATCGTGTCGTCGCCGGCCCCGCCCGCGATCTGGTCGTTGCCCAGGCTGCCGCGAATGAAGTCGTCTCCGGCGCCGCCGAAGATGACAACCCCCATCGAACTCGCGCTCGCGTCGATGACGTCGTGGCCCGGCGTTCCCAGGAAATCTCCGCCGTCGGTCCACCAGGGGTAGTAAACGACGTACGCCGTGCCGACCGGCTGAACCTCGCTCCAGGCGACGTCGAGCGTGAGCGTATTTCCGTCAGGGCTCACCGCGGAAATCGCACGGCTTTCGATCATCTCGCCGTGGTAGAACACGGTGAACGCGGCGCCCGCGTCAGGATCGATGTCCCAGCCGCCGGCGACCCTGATCCGGCCGTTGGCGACGTCGACGTCGATGATGCGCCGGCTGCTGACGACCTTGTCGTTGCCATCCAGCAGGCCGACGAAGGCGTCCTTGCCTAAGCCGTATACGACTTCGGCGACGCCGCGGAGATCGGCGCCGGTCTCCACGGTCGCGATCCACGACGCGCTGGTCCGTGTGATGAGTTTTTCCGTCGTCGCGCCTGTCAACGTACCGCTGACGACTCGCAGTTGCTCGAGGATGCCGACATGCGGATTCGCGCCAAGCAGGATGTTGCTGAAGTCGGCGCCGAGGTCGGTCAGCTTGTCGCCGACCACAGAATCCGCTTCCTGCGTCGCGCCGACGAAGCTCACCGCGACCTCCGGGCCGGTCAGGGTCGTCGCGCCAACCAGCACCAGGATCGATTCACCCGCCAATCCCTGCTCGATCCGCCTGACCTCGAAGTCCTCGAAATCGCCCGACGCCGCCTCCAAGCGAACGATCTGGCCGACGCGGAAATCATGCGCCGCCCAGTCGAACAGGGTGTCGTTCGGAACGACGACGTGGGTCTCCCCGGTGACGACGGTGAAGGCCGCTTTGACCGTCTCAGAGGGTGTTTCTCCGCCGCGCGTGGAAACATAGCGTCCGAGATCTGACGAGGTATCGCCGTAGATCACTAGGGGCGAAAGGGCACCGCCACCGCCGAGCACCGTGATGTGGTCGCCCCCGAGCACGGCACCGCCGTCGCCGTCGATGACCGTGACCCTGGTGTTCGCGTAACTGCCGTCGGGCGTGCTGATCAGCCCCGTGACATCCAGGATCAGCGTGTCGCCAACCACGGACAGAACCGCGAAGTCCCCGATCAGAAGTTCGTTGACCGTGAGCCTGACCTTGTTCGCGGGCACGTCAAGCGCGTCGAAGAACGCCGCATCCCAATCGAGCGCATTCGGCCGCATGATGCTCAACTCCCCAGGCGTGGGCGTGGCGAAATCAAGCGTCCCCGACACCTCGAGCAACGAATTGCCGCCGCCGTGGAGGATGGTGCTCGTGATCGTGCCATCGGCTCGCGGTGCCGCAGTCCCCTCGACCGTGAAGGTGTCGTTGCCTTTGCCGAGGAAAATCTCCAGCACTTCGAGGTCGGCGTAGGTGATGCCGCCGTCCAGCGTCTGAGTTCCGATCTGAACCGACGAGCGCATGCCAAGGCCGGTCAAGGTCGTGCCTGTGAGGATGCCGACGTCGTTCGACGGGCTCAGCGTGTTGAAGACGTTGAGCGTGTCGATCTGGTCGGCCTCTACGGCATCGAAGGTGCGGCTGCGGAACAGGATCAGGTAGTTGGTGCCGGATGCCGGCACGGTTTCCAGCGGCTCGGCCAGCAACAGCGTCCCCGCGCCATCGTCAACCGCCGCGATGAGGCGCTGCTCGACGATCTCGCCGCTCTCATCAAGGATCCCGACGTAGGTGATGCCGTGGAACTCCTCGACATCCTTCATGATGTCCGCCAACGACATGCCGCCATCGACGACGTCAACGGTGAGCGTGTCCGCGGTCGCCGCCGTGACGGCGCCGTTGGCGTTGTACGCGTTGGTCTCCGTCGGCAGCGTGACGGGCACGGCGAGGCTGCGGATGGTGTCCGGCTTATTGCCGCCCCAGATCGTGAGTGGTCCCTGGATGACGTTGGCGCGCTGCGCGGCGGGCGCGAAGTGAAGTTCGTTTTCTGCCACGTTCGGGCTCGGCACCGCGGTCACCGTGACCGTCTGCGGGACATTCCACGGGGTCGCCCCGCCAGTCGGCGTGAAAGTCAGCGAGACCGGCGCGACATTCGACAGACCGTCGGACAGGATCGTGATGGTGACGTCTGCGGTTGGTTCGCTCGTGAGGCGGACGTCGTAGGTGTCGATCTGCGATCCATCCGCCGCCCCCGCGATGACGAAGGTCGACGCGTCGCTTTCGGTGATCTCTACGCCCGCCTCGTCGCTGAGCGCCACGTTCAACTCGAACACCAGCGGCACCGGGGTCTGCAGATCGTCGTTTTCCAGCCGCCGGTCGAAATCGGGATCCAAGCTGCTCAGCGTGTGCAGGATTCGCGCCGAATGCTTGTTCTCGGCGAGTCCGTCGCTCACTGCCGTCACTCTGATCGTCTGCGCGACGTTCCAGTTCGCCAAGTTGAAGTTCAGGTACGGTTTACCGTCGCCATCGGTCGGCAACTCGGTTCCGTCACCGTACGTAAGCAGCACCTGCCCTTCGCTGCCCAGGTCGGGCGAGAGGGTTACCTTTACGTCGGCGGTCGGCTGGTGCGTCAGGCGAACGTCGTACGTGTCCGTTGCGCCGCCCTCGACTGCCTTCGTGTGACCGCCGGTCTCGTCGATGAACAGCCCGCCCGCATCGTCGTCGCGCACGTTCACGAGCAGATTGACGATGGGGATGCCGTTGTACTTCGGGTCGGCGCTGATGACGGTGTGGCTGATCTCGATGTCGCCGTGCTCTTCCTTGACAGCGTCGTCGATCGCCGCGACGGTAATGGTCTGCGTCACATTCCAGTTGCCGGGCGTGAATTTCAGCACCAGCGCACGGGCGGGCGCGCCACCGGCGGACACCGTCACCCCTTCGCCAGTCTCTTCCTTCGTCGCGCCCAAGGCCGACAGCGGCGCGGAGACTGTCAGGTAAACATCCGCGGTGGGCGCGCTGGCGAGGCGGATCGAGTAGGTGTCGGTCTTGCCGCCCTCGTCCACCTGCGTGAAGCCGTCTGAACTGTGCCGCACGATCACCTGCGGCACGTCGCTCTGGCCGGCGCGCAGCACGATGTCGTCCACCGGAATGCCGTTGTAGGCCGGGTCGTCGCTGGTGGCGACGTGGGAAATGATGCCGCTCAGGCCCTGCAGGTCGTTGCTCACGATCCGGCGGGTGACGTCACCGGAGACCTCGAACGTGTCGCTGCCGAGGCTGCCGATGATCTCGGTCGACATCTTGTCGCTCGTGCCGAGGATGAAGAAGTGATCGTCGCCCTCCAGGCCGTCGATCTGCAGCGACTCGGTGTTCTTGAAGGTCACGCTCAGCCCGGCGCCGAACACGCCCTCCGGCGTGATCACGAAGCTATCCGCAAACTCGGTGCCGACGATCACGACGCTGTCGAAGCCGTCGCCGCCGTCGATGCTGACCGGCGCGTTGATGGCGTACTGGATGTGATCCGCACCCTCGCCGCTGTTGATCTCGGTCATCGCCTGCTTGGCGAAGTCGTCGAGGACGACGAACGCCCGCACCACGAACGTGTCGTCGTGGTTGCCGCCTTCCAGCCGGAGCACCGCGCTGTTGTGATAGACTTGGAACTCGTCGTCGCCGTCGCTGCCGTAGAGGGTGAGCGGCGAGCTGGCGCCGTTGCTGAGGAACCCGCGCGTCGTCTCCAGCGTGGCGAACTCGTCGCCCGGCGCGACGCCGGCGCGCGCGTCGCGTTCCGACCTGAACACCTGGCCGACCTGGAAGTAATCGTCGCCCACGCCACCGTCGATGGTGGTGGTGGCGGCGTTGTCGTCCACAAAGAAGCTGTCATCGCCCGCAAACGCGTTGATGCGCAGCCGCGCGTTGATCGAGGCGTCGTAGTTAACGCGTTCAACTTGATCCGAGGTCTTGGCGAACCCGACGCCCGGTGTGTAATCACCGTCCAACTTCGCGACGAAACCAATTGCATAGCCACTGGGGCTGAGGCTCAGGGTCTTGCGCAGCAGGAAGACGTCGTCGTCGCTGGTCGCGTTGATGGTCAGGGCATCGATGCCGTCGTCCGGCGCGCCGGAATCGAAGACATTGATCACGTAGTCCGCATTGCCGGTATTGTTGACGACGTAGAGGTCGGTGCCGCCGCGGCCGTCGAGTCTGACGAGGCTTGCGGTCGTTGGCAGCCGGTCCACGATGAGTATGTCGTCGCCGCCCGCCGCACCGTCGTCGTCGCCAAGCACCGTGGTTTGCCCCACGAGCGACTCCGGGTGCAGATAGATGATGTCGCCGTCGCGCTCGCCCGTGATCTCGGTTGTCGCAGAACTCAGGCTGCCGAGGATGTTGATATGGGTGCCAGTGTCCAAGTCGGCGTTGCCGTGGTCGCCGCGCAGGGTCAGCGTGGTTCCGGCAACCACCGAAGTGCCCGCATCAATCAGCAAGTCGTCGCCCGCGCGCAGAGTAACGGTGGTCGCGCCCTCGATGCGTGCCCCATCTCTCAAGATGAAGTCCTCGTCCACGTCGGTCGTGTCGGTAACCACCGCGAACTGGCCGCCATCGCCGTCGGGGAACTCGTCGCCCACCGGCGCCATGTTCGGGTCCACGGTCACCGTGGAGGTGTCGATCGCCTGCAGCATCACGTCGGCGAGCGTCGACTTGACCCACTCGCGTACCGTCATGAAGCCCGTGGTCGTGACGCGAATGGTGCCCGTGGCGAGCAGACCGACGGTCGATGCTGCGGCCAAGGTGCTGATCGAATCCAGCACCGTGTCGATCGTACCGATGACGAGCCCGCCTTCGTCGTAGCCGGTCTCGTCCTTGTCGTCGACGTAGATCCCGCCGACTACAGGCGCGAAAGCATCCAAGACGACGTGGCCAACTTCGAGTTTGACGAGTGCCGTCTCCAGCGGATTGGCGTCGGTACCGATGCCGGCAGCGGCGTGCAGCAGCGCCTGCGTCGCGACGACATCCTGGCCGGCATCCGTGTCCGCGTCGAGGATCGCGCCGGCGCGGGTGTCGATCGCCACTTCGCCATGCGTGCGCAGCAGGCTGACGGTGACATCACCCCAGGCGTCCACGTCGATCAGGCCGTGGGTCGCATCGACGTAGGAACCGTCGGTCATCAGGACATGACCGTAGCCGTCAGCATCCACGTCCGCAGTCAGGGTGACGGTCGCGTCGGTGATGATGGAACCGGTCGAGCCGAACGTGATGTTCCGGTCTGCCCGCAGGTTCACCGCGCCGGTCGTGGAATCGATGTCGCCGTGGATCCAGATGTCGCGGCCGGCATCCAGGTCGACCCAGCCGCTGGTCGTCGTGATGAGTCCGGTCTCCGAAAGCGTGATGTCCCGCACTGCGTCGATGTCGATGATCCCGGTACCGCTCGTGATGGTCCCGTTTACGACCACGTCGAGGAGCGCATCAATGTCGACGTTGCCGCCGCCGGTCACGATGGTGGCATTGACGATGACCGATTCGGTCGCAGCCAGCACGACGTCGTCGCCGTCGCTGTCGATGTCCTCGTCGACCGTCATGTTGCTATGTGCGCGAATGAAGATCTCGTCGCGCGCCATCACGCCGACCTGACCGGCATCGACGCCGCCGATGACGACGTCGCCGGTGTTGTCCAGCCAGATGCCGCCTCGCATCGACCACATTTCGAGGAACCTCACCCGCGTCTCGAAATAGTTGGCCGGTGTGCCGATGTCCGCCTCGTGGACCCGGCCGGCGATCAGGATCGCCTTGTCCGAATCGATGTTGGGGCCGATCCCGCCCTCGCCGTGCACCGCGTTGCGCCGATCGATGATGCTCCGGTCCGCTTCGATCCTGACGGTGCCGGTCGCGGCAACGAAGTCGACATAAACGTCGCCATCCACGTCGAAGGTGACGTTCCGCCCTGGGAACACGTCGATCGGGACAACAATGTTTACGCCGACGATCTTGTGGTTCACGCTCCGGATGTTCAGATCACCGACGCTGTTGATGAAGATGTCACCGCCAGCGGCCACGATCAGGTCGGCGAGGCCGATGTCCACGTCGAGGAAGTTGCCCTGCGCGCCGATGTTCCCGGTTCTCGCCCACAGCACGACGTCCCCGGTGGGGCTGCTCTGCGTCGTCGTGAGATTGACCACCGGCACCGCCGCGTCGTCGAACGCATCGACGATATCGACATATGCTTCGAGGTAGATTCCGGTGCCCGCCTGCAGCCGCCCGACCTCCATGCTGCCGTCGAGCACGCGGATGTCGATGAATCCGGCCGTCGCGTTGACCCTGGAGACGATCAGGTCCGCACCGGCGCCGACCTGCTCGAGGTAGATGTTGGTCGCAACGTCCGCGCTCAGCTGGCTCGTCGAGGTGCCGCCCGAAAGGCTGACCCGCAGCGGGCTGTTGCCGTCCGCGCCCCCGACGCCGATCGCGCCGGCGTTCGACTGCAGCAGCAGGTTGCCGGTCGTCGTGATGACGGGAGCCGTGCTGGACTCGCTCTCCGAGTTCGTGTCCAGGTCGACGATCGAGCCGCCGGCCTCAAGCCGCACGTTGCCGTCGGCCGTGATGTGGTCGATCCGCATCTCGCCCGGCATCTGGATCGCGACATCGCCGTCGGAATCAACTCTGACCGGCATCGGCCCGCTCGCCTGATCCCGGATGTCGATGTCGTCGGTGAGCTTGAAGGCGAATCGCTCGACGAATCGCAGGTCGGCGACGTAATCGCCCGCGTTGATGTTCGCAATCGGGACGCCTGGATCGCCGTATTCGCTGTCGCCCGCGTGGTTGATCGCCTCGAGCCTCAGCCACGGACCGGTATCGAATTTCTCCTTCGACAAGTTGACCGTTCGACCGTCCGCGCCGGTGTACTGGTAAAGGCCGAACTCGCCGCGGCTGAATTGCACCAGCACCGTGCTGACGTTCGCGCCGTCGTTGGCGAGCGTGACGAACTGATCGATCGAGCGACTGGTCTCGGTGACGTAGTCGATGACGACCGCCTCCCAGTCCGCCGTGGTGAAATCCTGGGTCGCCTGATTCGAAATCGTGATGGGCCGCTTCCCGACGGGCCGGTTCCGGTGAACCGGTACAGCTTGTAGGCGACGCCGATCCGGTCTTCCCACGTCGCCGAGGAAAGCGCCACCATGAGTGCCGTGTCGAGGCTCGCCCAGTCGCCTTCCAGTTCCGCGCCGCTGGTGGAGAAGACGCCCGTCTCGGTACCCACGCCGCCGCCAACCGTGTTGAGCGTGACGGTCGTACCGATGATGTTGGGCGTCTCGGCGCCCGCGTCGTTGACCGGCGATGTCCCAAACAGATCCGAATGCGGATACAGGACGCTGATCAGACCCGGCGACAGCGGATACAGCAGCTTGTTGTACGACAGGTTGGAGCTGTCCAGCACGCCGGCAACGAAGACGAGCTCGCGAACCGCCACCGAGATCGTCGCCGGACTGTTGGGATCCACAATCGTCACGGTATCGCCGACCCGGTACCCGGTACCGGCGTTCACCACCGTCACGCTGACCACGTTGCCGAAGCTGTCGGTGGTCACGTCAAGGGTCAGCCCGCTGCCGGTCCCGGAAGTCGTCGTCGCCAGCGGGCCCGCGCCAGCAGCCGTGTCGAGGTTCGCCGACCATGGCGCGGACTCGGTACCGCGCTGGAACGAGAGGCTCCGCACCTCGCCGTTCGTGCTATAGGTGGTGACCGGTGTTCCCGTCAGCGCATCGATCAGCTTCGGATCGATGCTGCTCAAATCCAGCGATTCCTTGGTGCGCGCCAGTTCGACGATCCCGTCGACCACGTCGCCGGCGTCCGTCCAGAGGGTGACGCTGCCCGCCACCGAGTGAACCGACGCGATGCCCGCCCAGGTCTGCGGCAGGATCAGCCGCAGACCGCCGGTCGCCTCGCGCAGGTAAATGCCGTTGTCCGCCTTGGCGGCGAGACCACCGGATCCCATCCGGTTGCTGTCGATGCGCAGCGGCTGCGCCGCCGCCCCCAGTTCCCCGCGCCCGGCATTGTCGAAACCGAACAGCTCGACCCGGTCGCCGCCGACCAGCGACGTGCCGCCCGCCGCGGTAATGCCCTGCGGCGCGGACAGGACGACGTCGCCAAATGTCGAGCTCACCATGTCGACGACCAACCGGCTGTAGGTGTTGCTTGGCGAAATCGCGCGAATCGAGATGTCCCCGCCAGCCGTGGCGTACAGGGATCTGTTCGCGACCTTCAGCCACTTCGAGTCGTCCGTGTAAGTGGCACCGGTCAGATTGAAGTTGACTTGCTGGCTGCCGGTGTAGCGATAGAGCCCATCCGTGCGCGTGACCAGGTCGCCGGGATGCAGCGTCACCGGCGTGCCGGATTGGCCGTCGTGACGCGCATCGGTGGTTCGCTTGATGCCCTCGACGCTCAACGAAATGACGTCTTCGGCCCCCGTGCCGGCGACCACTCGTGGGGTCGCGCCATACACCGCGATCTCGGCCTTCGACGTGATCGAACCCGTGAGCGACGTGAGATTGATTACGCCGTGCTCTGGCGACTCGATGTCGCCTTCGAGGAACAGGTCGCCGCGCGTCCAGATGTCGATGACCGGATTGGACGGCCCCTGGATGAACCCGACCGAGATCGGGTAGTCGGCCTTCAGCGTGTGCGTGTAGACATCCTTGAGTCCCACCACCTCGGTGATGCGGGTGTGGACGGTCTTCTTGCGCAGCCAGCCACCCCCGGTGGTCCAGGTGTCGGCGTCGATGCTCTTGTTCTCGTAAGTCCACTCAAACTGGTCGATGTCGGGATTGGTGAAACCGATGTCCGGGTCGCCCGGATCGTTGTCCCAGACATACGGGCCGCCGCCCGAACCCGAGCCGACGGACGACCACAGTTTGGTGTCCGTGTAATCCTGCGATGGCAGATGCAGGTCGGCGTTCTCGTCGATGTAGCGGTAGACCGTGTTCCCCTTTTTCACGAGGGAAACGTTCTTGACGAGCGCGACGTTGATGTCCCGGCGCAGTTCGTAGTTGATGGTGTACGCGGTATTGTCTGCGTACGCCGGCGCCGCGGAACCCTCGAAACGCCAGAGCGTCGTGTCACTTAAGTTCACGGACGCGACCGCGATCGTCGGGCCTGCGCCGAGGTAGCGGTAGTATGCGTCGCCCGCGTCCCGCACCACGTCGTTGGTGGCGAGCGTGAGGTGCGTGGTGCCCGAGGGGAGCGCGCCCAGGTCGTACTGGGCGGTGAGGTTGATCGCCAGCACTTCCGACTCGAGCAGCGGCTGCTTGTCGGTGTAGCGGATGTCCTTCGAAACCCAGCTATTGTCCCTGACCAGCATGTCGGCGAAGGCGTTGTCGCCGAACAGGTTGAAGCTCTTCTTTTCGTACTTGGTGACGGTAACCTGCGTCTTGTCCTGGCCCTCCACCCAAAGGTACTGCAACCCGGCGCGCGGCGCGTACGTGATCCCGATTGGGCTCAGGTTCGTCGTGCCGACCTGCGTGTATTGCACCGCCGAGGCCACCCCGTTCGGATCCACCGGTGTCTGGCCGGTCACGCGCTGCCAGTTCGGGCTTCCCTCGTAGTCGGCGGGATTGGACGTCAGCGTACTCGACTCGATCGAGTCGGCGTCCAGGTAGGCGTAAACATCGCCGCCGGCGCCCAGCTGCACGGTGTCGCCCTGGAAAATCGTCGTGGGCGCGGTCACGCCGACGACGAAATCGGCGGCCGGGATCAGCGACTCCAGCGACACCAGCTGGCCCTCGTAGGTCGTGTGCCTGACCACCGGGCTCGACCCGGAGCTGTCGTACACGTATTCGTCCTTCTGCAGCCGGGCGGTGTCGATGATGACGATCTTGCCTTCGCGATACGTGGTCGTATCGATGCGGTTCAGTACCAGGCGGTAGTTGCTGTTGTTCTCGATGTCGACGCTGGTGTAGCCGTTGGCCACTCGCAGCCGGCCGTTGCCCGTGCTGAGCACCTGTCCCGCGAGGATGATGGTGCCGCCGCTCGGGACGATGTCCTCGAGCACGATGCCCTGCTCCGGATCGAAGTAGCCGTCCAAGGGCACCTGGATGTCGCCGGAGTCGCCGAAGCGGATTCCCGGGAGCGTCTTGCCATCGTCGTCGGTGAAGGTGACGATCCGGTTGCCGGGCCTGAAGTTCGAGTCGATGCGCAGCTTGATCGTGTCGACGCCGCTCTGGATCAGGCCGTCGATGTTGAGGAAGCGCGCCGTGATCCCGATCCGGCCTTGCGCGAGGATCGAGGACTCGTCGCGGTTGATCGCCTCGTTCAGCTCCTGGGTTCTCGAGGCGTAGATGACATTTTCCGATGTCGGCTCGCTGGTGTTGTTGATGCCGAACCACGCGAAAATCGCCGACAGGCTGCTCACCACGCCCGCAGTCTGGCTCGCGTAGAGCGCCTTTGCCCGTTGCGCGTCGTAGTCGATGTACGGGCGCGGATCCTGGTTGGTGTGGAACCAGCCGTCGGTGTTGAGGGTGAAGTCCTTCGCCGCCTTGATGACGATGGTTTCCGCGCGCAGCGTGCCGGAGACGTTGATGCTGCCTTCGCGGTTGTCGATCAGCAGGCCCCCGTTCTCGTTGATGACGTCGCCGACCACGAAGATGTCCTGGTCGATCTTCGGGAACGTCAGGCCGCCGAGGTCGTACTGGCTGATCTGAAAGGCGTCCTGCACGATGTCGATCTGCGGTGGCGCGACGCCGGTCGGCTCGCCGCTCAAGCTCTCGGAGTTGAACCAGACCTGCCCCGGCGTGAATACTTTGTACACGCCGTCGACGATCTCGACGCGCTTGTTGTCGCGGACGAGCGTGTCGTCCACCACCATCGAGAACGGCGTCTTGTTGGTGATGTCGATCTGCGCGCCGGCCCTCGCGATTAACTTGCCGCCGGCTCTCAGGGCGTCATAGGCCGCGGTGGCCGCCACGCGCGCGGGCAGCGAGAGATCGTCCGCCTCGATGAACACCGAGCCCGGCGAAGCGAAGATCTTCGGCAGATCGAGGAAGAGCGCGTCGAGCTCCTTCTTGATCACCAGTTCGCCATTGGTGCTGGTGTAGTGGATGTCGTTGGCGCCCACGGTCTGGGAAACGCTGCCGTCCCAGTCCGGTGCGGAATATTTGACCTCGGGCAGAACGAACCCGGCGCTGGCGCCCTTGTACTGGTAGCGATGTCCATCCGGGGCGATGACGAAGGCGTTCTGCGGCACCTGCACGAAGTACTGCGTGAGGCCGAGATCCTCCAGCGTCTGGTCGAGGATCTCCAGTTGAACCTGGTAACGGGCGACGGCTTCGGGGTCGCTGTTGTGGCTGACGATCCAGGCCAGGATCTGGTCGCGCTGGTCGATCAGCAGGTTGCCGAGGTTGACGTAATTGAGTCGCGGCGCCTCCAGTTCGACCGGCTTGATGACGTAGAACTTGTTCTCGAGCGCCTCGCGGAACGCGACCGTCACGTCGCTGCGATAGACGACGTACTGTTCGTCCTTTGGCTCCAGCCCCGGGCCGATGTGGCGCCAGCGGCTGGCATTCGCGTAGTTCTCCTGCTCCAGGACGATGCTTCCGCTTTCCGGCAGGTACTGGTAGTAATCGTTCTCGGTGCCGCCCGCAAAGGCATCGTTGCCGTGTGTATCCTTGACCGCCCGGACGATCGTACGCTGCGAGATGTCGAACTCGATCGTGCTCAGGTCGAGCGGCGCATAGTGGTACTTGAGACCTGCGGGCAGCCCCAGCGCCGCGAGTTCGGCGGGGGTGAGGAGATCGTCGGTGCCGACGCCGTCGAGGCGCGTGGTCGTCATCAAGTCGCCGATCAGGTCCCGCTGGATGCTGTCGCCGACCTTGAACGGCAGGATCCGCAGCAGGGCCATGTTGTTGAGTCCTGCCTCGATCGTGACGTAGTCCGCGCCGATGTTGACCTGGTTGTCCGGCGTGTCGCTTGCCCGGTCCGGCACCTCCATGCCATACGGCACGAGAGAAAGCGAGAGCACCAATCCGTCGGTGGTCGCGCGCTGTCCCTGCTCGAAGCCGATCCCGGTGTTGGCGAAGAGATTGACGTCCTCCAGCGCCTGCAGTTTGGTCGGCTGCGCCGCGCTGCCGGTGATGTTGATGAGGTTGTGCTCGTCGATGTCCGCGGTCACCACCGGCACCGTGATGCTGGGGGCGAGCGACACCGCGACGATCTCGCTGTTGGCCGAGGCCTCGAGCCGGTCGGTCTCGCCGTTGATGTTGCGCCCCGCGTACAGATAAAGGTCGGAGCCCTTGATCGTGGACCGGTCGACGTCGATCCGGTTGGTCACCGTGTTCAGAGCATCCACGTTGGCCGAGGCCACACCGGAAATGGCCGAGGCCATGAACAGGTTCGCGCTCGGACGAAGCTCCGAGTTGGTCTTGGTGGCGAGGTAGATGTCGCCCGTCTTGTTCTCCAGGACCGACCCCGACACGTTGATCCTGGAGAACGAATCGACGTCCAGTTTCGACAGGCCGACCGCCATGCCCAGCCCCGAGACCGTTTCCACGCGCACGCTGTCGGTCGCGGTGATGTTGTTGATCGCCTCGATCTCGAACACGCCCGGGCTTGCGTTGCTGCCCAGCGCGGTCAGGCGTGAGCCGTCGTGGATGCTGACAACCGCCTCCGCGTTCAGCTCGGTGGCGCTCTGCAGGACGGAGACGCTGCCCAGCGCCGCCGAGGCGGCGTTCAGATTGTTCGAATTGGCGAACCTGTTCTTGGAGAACTGATTCACCGCCTTGATGAAGATGGTGTCCGCGCTCACCTCGGCGCCGGTGCCGCCCAAGGTGCCGATCGTGATGTTGGCGCCGCTGTTGAGCGTGTTCTGCGCCCCCACCCAGGTTCCGGCGCCGAGGCCAAAGGTGACGCTGTCCGCGCTCGAATCGAAATCCTGGCTGTGGACCGAACGCAGCGAGAACGTCTCGGCGTTGACGGTCGTGCCGTCGCCGACCTCGACCAGGGTCAGGTTGTGGCTCGTGACCGAGGAATTGGCGCCCGCGCCGCTGATCGCGCCGATGCTCGCCGCCGATGTTTGGGCGAGCAGATCGTCGACGCTCATCGCCGATACCGTGACGGAACCCGCGTTCACCGTCATCCCGTCGCCGAGACGCGCCCGGACATCGGCGACGCCCGAGGTTCCGAGCGTGATGTCGGCGATCATGACGCCCACCGGGACAAGGCCGACCGCGCCGCCGACTGATTCGGCGCTCGCCTGGTTGTCCGCCATGGCGCTGATGACGATGTCGCCGCTCGACGCAAGGGTCGCGTTTTCCGCGTAGGCGTCGACGAGGGTGCGGATCACCGCGTTCGCCAGGTTGGTCTGAACCGCGATCAAGCCGCCCGCGGCGCCCGTGGATCGCGTCGTCGGGATTTCAGCCTTCGAGAACGCGCTGATCGTGGTGTTGGTCGAAGTGACCGTCGCGTCCTCGATGAACGCCTCGACGCTGCCGCCGATGACGTTGTTCACCAGACCGACGCCGGTCGCGGCGCCGAAGCCGATCGCGACGCTCACCGCCACCGCGTCGCCCGCGATGTAGGCATCCTGCACCGCTTCGACGCGCACCTCGACCGAGCCGTCGCCCGAGCCGTGATCGGCGAACGCCTGCCCGAGCGATACCACTTCCAACGCGCCGTCGATCTTCGCGCCGACTTGGTTCGCGATCGTGCTCCGGATGTCGATCCCGACACCGCTGCCAGCGACGATGCCGCCGCTCACCGCGACGCCCACCGCGCCGATGCCTTCGATCCGTGCCGCCTCGGCATTCGCCAATACGCGTACGGTGCCACCGGCCATGACGGTCTTGCCCGCGGAACCGGCAATCCATGATTGCACGTCGCTGGCGATCGTGTTGTCCACCGTGGTCGCCGCGACCGAGAGCGCCAGGCCGGCCGCCGCCGACACCGCCCCCGCGATGGCATTCGCGCGAACGATGCGGCTGTCCGACACGGCCTGCACGTCGAGGTGCTCGGTCGCGTAGACGTCACTCTCGTTCAGGTAAGCGTTGACCACGGTGCCGACCTGGGTCGTCAGGCCGACCCCGGCGCCCGCCACCGCGCCGCCGGTGCCGACGGCGAGCGCCACGGAGCCGGCAAATGCGTCGGTGCCCAC
>Ga0156084_124_pt6 | contig 17466 bp, 10 predicted proteins | sample RifCSPlowO2_02_FD_107737 | JGI IMG/M metagenome (GOLD analysis project Ga0156084, IMG submission 107737) | Betaproteobacteria bacterium RIFCSPLOWO2_02_FULL_66_14
AACCAGCTCGAAGCGCTGTTCGAGTCCCTGATCAAGCTGATCAACACCGCGATCGACGAGAAATCGCCCTATACCGGCGGACACTGCGAGCGCGTGCCGACGCTCACGATGATGCTCGCGGAGGCCGCCAACGAAACCGGCGAAGGGCCGCTCGCCGACTTCGCCATGTCCGATCGCGACCGCTACGAGCTGAAGATCGCTGGCCTGCTGCACGATTGCGGCAAGATCACGACGCCCGTGCACGTCGTCGACAAGGCGACCAAGCTCCAGACGATCTACGACCGGATCCACGTGCTCGACACCCGCTTCGAGGTGCTGAAGCGCGACGCGGAGGTGGCGGCGCTTCGCGAACAGGCGGTGCTCGCCGCGCGCGGCGCACCGCGCGCGCAGCAGGATGCCGTCGAAGCGAGGTTACGCGAGCGGCTGTCGCAACTCGACGACGATCGGAGATTCCTCCGAACGTGCAATGTCGGCGGCGAGGCGATGCGCGACGAGGACATCGAGCGCGTGCGGCGGATCGCGCAATGCCGCTGGACCGACGTTGCCGGCAACGACTCGCCGTTCCTGAGCGAGGAGGAAGTCGGAAACCTCACCATCCGCGCCGGCACCCTGACGCAGGAAGAACGCAAGATCATCAACTACCACATCGTGTCGACGATCAACATGCTCGAGGCGCTGCCCTGGCCCAAGCACCTGCTCCACGTCCCGGAATACGCGGGCGGCCACCACGAGCGCATGGACGGCAAGGGCTATCCCAAGGGCCTCACCCGCGAGCAGATGTCGGTGCAGGCGCGGATCATGGGAATTGCGGACATCTTCGAGGCGCTCACGGCCAAGGACCGCCCGTACAAGAAGGGCAAGACGCTCACCGAGTCGCTGCAGATCCTGGGCAGGTTCAAGCTCAACGGGCACGTCGACCCGGACCTCTTCGATGTGTTCGTGCGCAGGAAGGTGTATTTGCGCTACGCGGAGATGTACCTCGACCCGGAGCAGATCGACGAAGTGGATCACTCGAAGATTCCGGGGTTTGCGCCCTAAACCGTCTTCATGGCGCGCCGCACCGGCGGAGCGCCGCTTATGGCCCGCATGCTGCGAACCCTGATCGAGCGACTCGCACGTCATCGCTCCGCGTCACGCCCCGCCGGGCCGCCCACCGGAACTGCGCAGGCTGCAGCGGACCGTCTCATCGCACTCGGCAATCAGGCCGAGGATGGTGGGCGTCCTGCCGATGCCTGCGTGCACTATAGGGCGGCGGTGGCGGCGGCGCCGCAGTACGCCAAGGCCCATCTCAATCTCGGCATCGGGTTGTCGGCATCAGGCGATCGGAAGGGCGCAGTGGCCGCGTTGCAGGCGGCGCTGGTCATCGAGCCCGGCAACCCGTACGCGCACTACAACCTGGGACGTGTGCTCATGACCGGTGGGTCTCTGCACGACGCCGAGCACCATTTGCGCGCCGCGCTTCAGCACAAGCCTGATTTTGCGGAGGCGCTCGTGATTCTTGCGGCGGTGCTGGAGGCGAACGGCGCCGCCGCTGAGGCGGCCGAGGCGCTGGAGCGCGCGCTCGTGTACCAACCCGGCAATTTCGGAGCCTTGTACCGATACGGCACGCTGCTGATCGCAAGGGGGCGGCTGGTCGAGGCCGAAGATGCGCTGCGGCGCGCATGCACTGCGGATCCGGCGAGCGTCGACGCCAACCTGCAGCTCGCGACGCTGCTGAAGGGACGGAACGCGCTGCCGGAGGCCGAGCGGCATCTGCGCCGCGTTCTCGAACTGATGCCGGAGCACGACGAAGCGCGCGCGACGCTGTTCCATGTTCTGCAGACTCAGGGGAATCTGCCTGCCGCGCTCGCGGAGATCGAGACGCTGCTTCTGCAGCAGCCCGACCGCGTCGATGCGCTGTACAACTACGGCCTGCTGCTCAAGAACCTGCGGCGACTGGGCGACGCGGAGGCCGCATTCGAACGCGTCATCGCGATCGATGGCGGTTTCGTCCTGGGCCACAAGATGCTGGCGAGCGTGCTGCTCAGCCAGACACGTATCGACGAGGCACTCGAAGTCTACGCAGCCGCCCGAGCGCGAAATCCGCAGAACCTTGAGTTGCAGTCCGCGGAACTGTTCGCGCTCAATTTCAGCGAACGGATCACGGACCAGGTGCTGTTCGAAAGACACCGGCACTTCGGCGAGTGCATTGAGGCCGCCTACCCTGCACGTTCTCTGTCTTTCGCCAATTCACCGGATCCGGACCGGCGCCTGAGAATCGGCTATGTTTCGGGCGATTTCTGCTTTCACGTCGTCGCGCTGTTCATGCTGCCGCTCCTCGAGCGGCACGACCGGAGCGCATTCGAAATTCACTGCTACTCGGTCGGCGACCGGTACGACGAGTACTCGCGGAAACTGTCGGCGCGTGCCGACGTCTGGCACGACGCCAGTTCACTTTCCGAAAAACAACTCGCGGAACTCGTCGAAAGCGATGGGATCGACATCCTGGTGGATCTTTCCGGGCATTCGGGGATTTCGCAACTCGAGCTGTTTGCGCGCCAACCGGCACCTGTTCAGGCGGCCTGGCTGGGATACCTGAACACCACCGGGCTGACCAGAATCCAGTACCGGATCTGCGACCGCTACAGCGACCCACCGGGAACCGCCGAGCAGATCCACACCGAACGCCTCGTTCGGTTGCCATACAGCCAGTGGTGTTACCGGCCGTTCATCAATGTGGCTCCAGCGGATGGGTCGCCTTGCAACCGAAACGGGTTCGTGACCTATGGATCTTTCGCGCAGCCCGCAAAACTTTCTCCAGGAGTTCGCCGATTGTGGAGCGAAATCCTCTCGCGAGTGCCGGAATCTCGCTTGGTGGTTTCGGGGGTTTCTGATGGGATGGCGCGCGAAACGCTGAGCAGGGATTTTGCGAATGCTGGCATCGAATCGCCGCGCATCGCGATACTGCCGTATCGAGCACTGGACGATTACTTTGCGTCCTTTCGGGACGTCGATATTGCGCTCGACACGTTTCCCTACAGCGGCGGTACGACGACCTGCGATACGCTTTGGATGGGCGTACCGGTCGTGACGCTCCCCGGGGCGCGGTCGCCATCAAGGAGTGCGGCGAGCGTGCTTAGCGCCGTCGGTCTGGGCGATTGGATTGCGGCGACGCCCGAGGATTATGTTCGCATGGCGGTCGAGCGCGCGGGCGACCGCGACGGGCTGGCGCGGCTGCGCGGGTCGCTTCGCGTACGCATGCGCGAATCGCCACTCATGGACGAGCCTGGATTCGCGCGCGATTTGGAGCATGCCTATCGTGAAATGTGGATTCGCTGGTGCCGAACCGATGGTCCGCGCGGGGAAAACGGCACGACTTCGACCGGATTGCATTCGCACCCTGAAGATCAGGCCGCGGCGTACGCGGCGCGCTATGAGCACCTGCATCGAGCGGGGCGATTCACGGAGGCGCTTTCCGCGCTCGAGGCCGCGCTCGAGCGGCAACCGGATTGGGCCGACGCGCGGTATAACTATGGCGTCAGCCTGCTTGCTGCCGGGCGGCTGGACGAATCGGAGGCTGCCTTAAGACGCGTGCTTGCGCTCGATCCGAAATACGCGCCTGCGTACCGGATGCTCGGAAACATTCTGCACCGGCTGTCGCGCATCGATGGGTTGATCGAACTCTGTCGAACTGGAAGGAAACATCTGCCAGAGCGGTTCGATCTCGAATCGTTCGAGCTCCTCGCTTTGAATTTCTCGGAGTCGATTTCGGCGCACGACCTGTTCGACCGGCACCGGGCGTTTGGCGAACGACTGGAACGCGTGGTTTCGCCAATCGCGGAATCGTACGCAAACGGCAAGGATGTCGAGCGCCGCCTTCGCGTCGCGTTTGTTTCGGGCGAGTTCAGCTGTCACCCGGTGACGCTGTTCATGCTTCCATTGCTCGAGCACCACGATCGAGCGAAGATCGAGATCTTCTGCTATTCGTCCGGAGACACCGAGGATGAATACACTCGAAATGTACGCCGGTACGCCGATGGCTGGCGCGACGCGCGAGCGCTCACCGACCGCGAACTGGCCGAAGTGATTCAGAGTGATGGAGTCGACATTGCAGTGGACCTGTCGGGACACTCCGGGATTTCGCGGCTAGCCACGTTCGCGCATCGGCCGGCGCCAGTACAGATGGCGTGGCTTGGATACCTCAATACGACTGGCCTGACGCGAATCCAGTACCGCGTTTGTGACCGGCACAGTGATCCGCCCGGGGTGGCAGACGGATTGCACACCGAACGTCTGCTGCGGCTGCCGAGCAGTCAATGGTGTTACCGCCCGTTCTTGGCAGTCGCGCCAGTACCCTTTCTTCCGAGCGAACGCAGTGGGTGCATCACTTTCGGTTCGTTCAACCAGGCAGCGAAGGTATCGGCGCCCGTTCGCCGCGCATGGGCCGAGATCCTGGCGCGCCTGCCATCTGCCAAGCTCGCGGTGTTTGGCATTTCCGAGGGGAGGGCCAGCGACGAGTTGCTGCGGGACCTGTCCGGATATGGAATCGATGCAACGCGGATTACGCTAACGCCGCACCTGCCGCTCAATGATTACTACCGCGCCATCGGGTCGGTCGATATTGCACTTGACACGTTTCCCTACAGCGGCGGAACGACGACCTGCGATACTCTGTGGATGGGCGTGCCGGTCCTGACGTTGCCTGGTGAACGACCGCCCTCGCGCAGTGCCGCGAGCGTTCTTCGCACATTGGGTCTGAACGACTGGGTTGCGGCGACGCACGAAGAATACGTTCGCCTGGCGGTCGAGCGCGCGGGCGACCGCGAGGGGCTGGCGCACCTTCGCGGGTCGCTTCGCGCGCGAATGCGAGCATCGCCGCTCATGGACGAGCCAGGATTCGCGCGCGATTTTGAAAGACTCCTGAGAGGGGCGTGGCACGACTGGTGTCGTGGCGCAGCGAACTGACGCGGTATTTCCGACGCACACCGGCGGGCGGATGCAGCGCAGCAGGCGTCCTCCTTCATCGCGCGTCGTTGCCGGCGCACCATCGTCGCCACATGCCCCGATAGGCTTCTTCGAGGTCGCGCGTAAATCGCTCTTCGTCCATCAGGGGGGAGCTACGCAAGCGCTGGCGCAGCGAGCCGCGCAGGCTGGCGATCGTCGCCGGATCGCGAGCGCGCTCGACCGCGACGTCGACGTACTCCTGTGGCGACGGCGCGATCCATTCGATCAGGCCGAGCAGCGAGACGATGCTCGCCGCGCTTCTCGATACTGGCGTGCTGCCGGTCGCGGTGACGACGGGAACGCCCATCCACAAGGCATCGAACGTCGTCGTGCCCCCGCCGTAAGGCAGCGTATCGAGCGCGATGTCGACTGAGTTGTACCACCGCGCGTATTCGTCGAGGGGCAGGTTTGGGAGAATGGTTAGCCTTGCCGGCGTGATTCCGGTCGAAGTCAGCGCCGACTGCAGCGCGGCGCGCTTGGCCGCGGAGGAAATGCCGACGATGACAAGCCGCGCGTCGGGCAGGCGGCGCAGGATTTCGGCCCAGCGCAAGCACATGTCGCCGGAAATCTTCGCCGCGTGGTTGAAGGAGCCGAAAGTCACAAATCCGCGCGCAACGCAGGGCGGCGTAGTTGCGGCTTCGATTTCCAGGTACGGGCGGTAGCACCACTGGCTGTGCGGCAGGCGAACCAGCGCTTCCGTGTGCAGCGGGTCCGAGACGCCGGGCGGATCGGTTCGCGCGTCGCAGATGCGGTATTGAATCTGCGTCAGCCCCGTCGTGTTCAGATAGCCGAGCCAGGCGACCTGTACCGGGGCAGGGCGGTGCGCAAACATCGCCAGGCGGAACATTCCCGTGTGGCCAGACAGGTCGACGAGGATGTCGATGGCGTCGCGGTGAATCCGATCGGCCAGCTGGGCATCCGTTGGCAGCCACGATTCCACCCACGCGTCGGCCAGGGCACGCACGCGTTCGGTCACCGGATCGACATCGCTCGAGGTCGCATAGCAGAAAACCTCGTATCCGGACCGGTTGCCGTGCTGTAGAGGCACGAGCAGGAACTGGGCAACCGGATGGTACCGAAAATCGCCCGAAACGTAGCCGATTCGAAGTTTCCGATCGGGATGCGGCTCGCCAGCAAAGCTGGAAAAGCGCATCGGGAATGCGCGTTCCAGTCGCGATCCGTACTCTCGGTGCCGCGCGAAAATCTGCGCGCCGCTCAACGATTCGTCCTTGTTGAGCGCGTACAACTCTCTCGAGCCGAGATCGAATCGCTGGGGCGCAAGTTCGAGCGCCCGGCGAAGCGGGTAGAGCGACTCCTGCATCAGTCCCTGTTCACGCAGAACTGCGCTCAGGGCATCGAGCGCGTCGACCTGTCCCGGTTGGAGTTCCAGCGACCGCTGCAGCGCGGCGGCAGCCTCGTCGCCACGCCTCAGTTTTCGCAGCGCGAGGCCGTAGTTGAACAGGGTTCCTGCCGAATCGGGCTGCAGACGAAGGGCGGTTTCGAGGGCGCCTGCCGCCTCGGGCGTCCTTCGCTGTGCATCGAGAACGTTTGATAGCGTGACGAGCGCTTCGACGAATTCGGGCTTCGACCGAAGTGCGGCCAATAACAGTCGTTCCGCGCGCATGTGCTCGCCACGGAGGTAAAGCAGGCTGGCGAGGTTGTAGTTCGCATAGGGGTCGAGCGGATCGATAGCAAGAGCCTGCTCGTACGCGGCAGTGGCGCCGGCCGAATCACCCGAAGCCGCGAGGGCAATGCCGAGATTGACGTAAGCGGATACGTGATTCGGCGCGAACCATGTGGCCCTGCGGTAGCACTCGCGGGCGGCGGCGAGATTTCCGGCATCCTCGGCACGCCGGCCGTCGGCGATCAGCTTCAGCGCACGGTCGCGCCGTCTTGCGCGGAACGCGCCCGATATGCGCGCAAGCAGAGCGCTCAACACAGACTTCCGATCGCCGCAGGCGCGGCCATCCGGCCGGACATCAGGCCGTGGCTTCCAACAGCAGTTTCTCCAACGCGCGGATCGGCGCGAGATCACAATACAAGGTACTGCGATGCTCGGCGATATGGCGCCGCAGATTCTGACTGAACGGCTTGTCCTGGACCAGTCGCACGGCGAGATCGACATATCCCTCGCGGTCCTGCGCAATGAGTTCACGGGCCCCCAGGCGTCGCAGGATTCCGGAGGCAAATCGGCCGCGCATGAAGTGACCCTCGAGGGTGACGATCGGCAATCCGCATTCAATCGCCTGCATCGCGGTGTTGAATCCCGAGAATCCGATCGTATCGAGGCAGGCGTCAGCGTGGCGCAAAAGCCCGTGAAACTCGGCCGGATCCAACCAGGGCAGAAATCGAAGCTGCCGCATGGGATCGACGCCCGAATCCCGGAACGCGGCTTCCAGACGGCGCTGCAGGCGCTGCGACAGCTCCGCCTGCCGATATGTGAAGAACGCGAGCTGGCATTTCGGGAGGCGCATTGCAATGCGCACGAGCAACTCGTCGTCTCCCGGCGCGTACTTGAATGGAGTTCCCGGGCAGATAAGCAGGGGCCGGTCAGGACTCAGGTTCCAGCGGCCCAAGCTCGGGGCCGCGGGCTTGAGGCCCGAGGGCTCCGTAAAGCAACCCAGGCCCGGCAGTGAAACCAGGCGTTCGGTGTAATGTTCCTGCGCGTTCCGCGGTTCGAAATCCTCAGCCGAAAGGTAGTAGTCGATCGTGGGAAGCCCGGTGGTTTCCGGGTGTCCCCAAGCGGCGATCTGGACGGGCGCAAGGCGCAGCGCGGCAAGCCGCAGGGTCATCGGGTCCATGCCGATTTCCGGATAGATCACGACGTGCGGTTCCTCGTTTGCAATCGCTTCGACCCACTCCGCCAGGGATTTCGTTCCTTGCTCGAAATTCGCGGCGTGCGCCTGCGCCACGCGGGTTTCTGAATCCTGATCCGGGCCAAGGCAGAACGCACTCAGCACGAATTGTTTGTAGTCGACGTTTCGGAACCATCCCTTGACGATCGCGTTCCAAACCGAGTGCTGCCTGAAATATCGCGATACGACGGCGACACGAACCGGTTCACCGGCATTTCGTCTGGCAGCAAGACGTGACGGCCGCCGTTTGGCCCACTCCGCCATGATCCGGGAGCAGAGCGCCCCGTACCTCTGCAGCAACTCGCGATTGGACGTCCCGTGATAGGCGAGCCGGAATGGCGGAATGCTGCCGACCGCTCGAGCGCCTGCTTCACCGCGTCCTCCATCGAACCAGCGATCCAGCAGGTCCAGCTCCCGCGAAAACGCTGCTCTGCCGCGTTCGGCGTCGTCGGCAGGCCCGCAGACGGCCAGCAGCTGCGACATGGCGAAGCCCCAGCGCGCCTCGGCGTATTCTGGGTTCAGCACCAGCGCCTGCTCGAAACACTGCAGCGCGGATTCGCGGCTATCCTCGTTGGCATGGAGATATCCAAGGGCGTATCGCGCATCGGCTGAGCGCGGATCCAGCGCGACCGCCTGCTGGAAGCACGCCATGGCGCGCGCAAATTCTCCGATCGACTGAAACGCGAGCCCGAGATTGAAGTGCACTTCCGACATCCCTGGTCGCAGTCGGATGGCGTCCTCGTAGCAAGCGATGGCGTCGACAGGAAAACCGCGTTCCTTCAATGCGGTACCCAAATTGCAGGACGCCTCCGCGAACGCGGGGCGCAACTTGAGCGCACGCCGGTAGCACTCGATCGCCTCCTCGAGGCGACCCTGGCCGGCAAGGTTGTTGCCGCGCACGAAATGCGATTCGGCGTCTCCCGTTGTGAGCGACGAATCGGCCGCGACATTCGATGATGCAGCCTGCGTCTCACTGGAATCCGGCGCCTTGGACAAGGGAAATCTCTTCGACAGCCAGTGAAACATGCCGTGGTGCGTCAGTCTCGCGCCACGCTCACGAGGCGCATCCCGGCGAACATCGGAAACGGCGTACGCGTGGTCACGGTCGGCAGCGCCATTGTGAGTGCTGCAATAGAATAACGGATTCTGGCATTACACCACACGATGCCGACCATCGCCGTCGCCATTCCCTGCCGCAACGAAGCACCGACGATACGCGCGGTGATCGAGGCGTTTCGCCGCAGCCTGCCAGAGTCGTCGATCCATGTGCTGGACAACGGCAGTTCTGACGATACCGCGGCGATTGCGCGCCAATGCGGTGCCATGGTGCATCCGGTGCCGTCGCCCGGAAAGGGCGAGACGGTCCGCGTGATGTTCCGCGAAATCGACGCCGATGTGCTGATCATGGTGGACGGCGACCTGACCTATCCGCCGGACCGGGCGCGCGACTTGATCGCGCCGCTCGTCGACGGAAGGGCCGAAATGGTGGTCGCGACGCGGCTCCTGCAGCACGAGGTCGCGAGTTTCCGGCCGGGGCACCGGTTCGGCAACAAACTCGTGATCCGCGCCATAAACGCATTGTTCGGCGCCCGGCTCACGGACGCGCTGTCGGGGTATCGCGCCTTCAGCCGGCGATTCGTTAAGACCATGCCGGTCCTGAGCCGTGGTTTTGAAATCGAAATCGAGATCACACTGCACGCACTGAATCACTTCATCCCGATCGTCGAGGTTCCGGTCGCGTATGGCACGCGGCCGCAGGGCAGCGAATCCAAGCTGCGTACGATCAGGGACGGGACTCGGGTCCTGGCGACCATCCTGCGGTTGTTCAAGGATTACCGGCCGTTGCAGTTCTTTGGCCTAATCGGAATTGTTCTCGTTGCCGCCAGCGCCATTGTCGGAGTTGCGGTGGTGCGGGAATTCATGGAACTGGGTCACGTCGTCGGCGTCGCGCGCGCCGTGCTGGCGGTGAGTGCAGGTCTGGTCGGGGTCGTCGCACTTGCAACTGGTCTGATCCTCGAGACGATGAACCGACGCGCGCGAGAATTCTACGTCCTGCTCGCGGATCAGATCATCGCCCCGTCGTCTTCGCGGCGCGATTCGATCGGACCCCCGACTTGATCGCGCCGGGACGCGAACCGGGCCGGTACGTTTCGTATGGCTGGCTGGGTGTGGCGCTTGTCGCCACCTTCGCTTCGATTCTGCGGGCGATCGCCGATGGTCAGGATCTGAATTTCGACCTGGTCACTTATCACTACTACCTCGGGCACACCGCGTTCGTCGACCGCACGGCGCTCGACTTCCTGCCGGCAAGTTTTCAGGGATACCAATCACCGCTCCCTTATGCGCTGCTAGTTTGGCTCGACAGCCATGGCGTTCCACCGGTGCTCAATGCCGCGATCCATGCGTCAATTCATGCGCTCAACCTCGTCTTGCTGCTGTTTCTGAGCCGGCTCCTCCTGGGCCCCGCCGTCAGCGCTCGCGATCGGGTGGTGCTGATGGCGATCTGGCTGCTCGGTGCGATCGCGCCCGTCTACTGGCAGCTCGTTGGTACGTCGTTTGCGGATCTTTCAACCAGCGTGCTGATCCTGGGCGGACTCTGGCTGATTGCGGTAAGTCTCGAGAATCGTGAGGCGCGGTCTCCGTGGATTCCGATGCTGATGGCCGGCGCGTGGCTCGCAGGTGTTGCGACGGGAATGCGATTTCACAATGCGATCTACGTCGCGGCGCTTGCTTTTGCGATCGGCGTTTCGCGTTTCGAGCGCCGCGAAAGTCGGTTGGGCGCACTCGGTGCGTATTGCGCTGCGGCGGCCGCAGGCTGGTTCATGTCCTTTGCACCCTGGGGATGGCGCAATTTCCGCGAATTCGCGAACCCGGTATTCCCGTTGTTCAACGGTATCTTTCGATCGCCGGACTTTCCCTCGGATAACCTGCCACTGACAGGATTTGTTCCGGACGGTCTTGAGCGCTTGCTCACGCTGCCGTTTCGCATGGCTGGATTTGCAGACTGGGTCTATGTGGAAAGGCGACTGCCCGACGTGCGTCCGGCTCTGCTGGTGGCCACGGCACTCGCCCTGGCGATTGCGCTTGCGTACCGGCGCATTACCCGGCGTCCCCCATCCGCGGCTGTACAAGGTCCCGCGCGGAAGTTCATCGTGACCTTCTTTGGCGTTGGCGTCATCCTTTGGCTTGCCACCTCCTGCAACGGTCGGTATGGGGTCTCGCTGTTCCTGCTTGGAGGGCCGATCTGCGGCGCGCTGCTCCTTCGCCTGCTTCCGGTGCGGCATGTCGCTCTCATCGCTGCCGCGGTTGTAGCTTGGCAAGTTGCGCTGCAGCAGGCGTCCTTTGCTCTGCCGCGGTGGACCTCGGGTTCGTGGACGTCGAGTTATTTCGACTGGGACGCGCCGGAGTGGATAGCGCAAGAGCCGGTGGTCTTCCTCACGTTTGGCTATCAGACGGCATCGGCTCTCGTGCCGCGAACGCACCCTGACTCCAATCACGTGAATCTGGTCGGCCAGTATTCGATTCAGCCCGACGGACCGGGCAGCAAGCGTGCGAGGCGGTTGATGGATGTGCCAAATCGACGCATTTACGGAGTATTCGACTTCTACTTCACACAGCAGAGCGATCCGGCGGCTCACTCGATCAAACGCTACTTCGGAGAGCACCTAAGTCTGTGGGGCCTGGAGTTCACTGCGACACCCTGCACGCTGATACCACTGAAAGTTCCGGCCACCGAGTGGGCCTGGATCGATCGTCTTCTCTCGCGTGGCTACCGCGGCAACGCGCCCGAGTACATCGTGTGTGAGTTGCGGGCCTCGTCCGCCAGTGAGCAGGCCGCGGCCCTAAAGGTGCTGCGCGATTTCAGGGCGCGACTGGTGCCGCTTGCCGCCGCATGCCCTAAGTATCTGGGCGCGCCGCTTGCCCTCGTGCGCCACCCCGGGCAATGGATCGGGACGAATTTCGCATCGCTCGAATTCCGCATCGAGTTTTACGATGGTGGCGCAGTCGTGCTGCAACAGATGCGGCCACCGTATGCCACCGTCATACTGACGACCGCAAGTGAATCCGTGGCGCTGCCCCGGGTGGACGATTGCCTCGAGTGGCCCACAAGACTCGAGGTCGCGGGGCGCGCTGGCTCGCCGTGAACCCGAATTGCGCCGCCGAAATCCAGGTCGGGCAGCCGCAGGAGTTAGCCACGGCATTCGCGCGCGGCCTGGTCGAGAAAGTCCTCCAAGGCACGAATCGGCGCCAAGTCGCGGTAAAGGGGGTTGCGCGCCGCGCGCATGCGACCACGAACGGCGGCGCGGTACCTCCCGTCCTCGATAAGCCGAACGGCCAGCGAGACGTAACTCTCTGCGGAATCGGTGACCAGATCCGAAAGCCCGGCGCGATGCAGGATCCCGCTCGCAAGCCGACCCCGCATGAATCGGCCCTGGAATGCGACGATCGGCAGTTCGCAGTCGAGCGCTTGCAGCGCGGTGTTGAACCCCGAGAAACCGATGGTATCGAGGTACGCGTCCGCGCGCTGCATCACGCCGTAGAACGCTGAACGCGTCTGCCATGGTAGGAAGCTGACGTGGCGCTCGAAATCCAGTCCAGCACGTTCGAAAACCGACAGCAGTCGGCGGCGCAATCGCTCCGAAAGACCCGGCGTCCAATGTTCGAAAAACAGGAAACGGCAGTTTCCAAGTTGCTGCGCGATTCCCGCAAATACGGGATCGCTGGCGGGCGCGTACTTGAATGGTGTTCCGGCGCAGACGAAAAGCGGCACGCCATCGTCTATCCCCAATCGCGACAGGTCGGGTGACTCGGGTTCGACGCGAACCGGTTCAAGGTATACGCCGAGGTGGGGCAGCGCGACCAGGCGCTCGGTGTAATGCGCCTCTGCACCTGGCGATTCGAGGTCCCGCGCAGAGAGAAAGAAATCGATCGTCGGCAGCCCGGTGGTTTCCGGATGTCCCCAGGCCGCGACCTGGACTGGGGCGAGCCGCAGGCTGGCCAGCTTCAAGGCCATAGGTTCCATTCCGATCTCGGGATAAATGAGCACATCCGGCCGCAGCTTTGCGATCGACGCGATCCACTGCTCGAGTTGTCTCGGGCCGCGTTCGAAGCTAGCCGTGTGCGTTTTCGCGTAGGCCGTTTCGGCGTCCTCGGAGCCGCCGAGATGAAAGGCGTGCATGGCAAAGCGCCGATGATCGATCTGGCCGATCCACCCCCGGAGAATCGCGGTCCAGACCGAGTGACTGCGGAAATGCTGCGAGACGACGCCGACTCTTAGCGATCCGGACACGTTGCGAACGGGCCGTTCTCGCCGCTGCGACGAATGCTCCATCAGGCGCACGCAAAGCGCGCCGTATCGTGCCAGCAGATCGCGATTGTTTTCATCGTGATAGGCGAGCGCAAACGGCTGCTGAACGCCAACCGCGTCGCGCCCCAAAATCGCGCGCTCCCCCTGGAACCAGGAATGGAGCGCGTCGAGTTCCCGCGCGAATTCGCCGCGGAATTTGCTCACATCGTCGCCCTCCGTCAGCACGCTCGGTATCGCCGACATGGCCAGCGACCAGCGCGCTTGCGCAAAACTCGGCAGGAGTGCGAGTGCCCGCTCGAAGCTCGATCGCGCCTCGTCCATTCGGTCGCCATCCAAATACGCGTGACCCAGCCCGTACCAGGCCTCGGCGAGATTCGGATTCAGCCTGATCGCCGCGCGAAAGGCGTCGATCGCCTCCGCCGCCCTATGCAATTCCCGGTACGCTACACCGCGGTTGTAATGCGCCACGGCGGAATCCGGACAGATGCGCAAGGCCTCGCCATACGCCGAGATTGCCTCGTGCAGGCGGTTCAGGTTCAGAAGCGACGTTCCGAGCTCGAGATGCGCTTCCGCGACCTCGGGATCGAGATCGATCGCGGCGCGGAGGGTTTCGGCCGCGGTGAGCGGTTCACCGAGTTCGTTGAGTGTAGCGCCGAGCGAGCGAAGCAGCGACGCTTCCTCCGGCGCCTGAGACAGCGCGGATCGAAACCAGGCGGCCGCTTCCTCAAACTCGCGGCACGCGACCAAGGCGTTCCCCAGCTGGATTTTGGCGTCAAGATATTCGGGCGCCAGCTCCAGCGCGCCCCGGTAGCAGGCTATTGCACGCTGCCGCTCGCCGCGCGCGCTGAGCACCTTGCCGAGATTCGTACGCGCCGGGACGTTGCGCTCGTTCAGTGCGAGCGCTCTCGAGATCAGCGCTTCGGCCTCGTCGAAGCGTCCACGCTGGAAGGAGACGAAACCCAGGAAGTGCAGCGCGTCGATGTTGCCCGGATCGTTCGCGAGCACCTCGCGATAACCCGTCGCGGCAGTCTCAAGCTGGTCATCCCGGTGAGCACGCATCGCGCGCTCCAGTAGGACTGAATCGTCCCGCAGATGCTGAGATGGACGCTGTTCGGCATCCGCCATCCCCCGTGATTCTGCGCCGGCAGGTGATTGGCCCGCGACCTTCCTCCCGAGAGCACGCATCCAGTCAAACACAATGCCCATCCCATACGGAAATCCAGGGGATGATATCCTCCAACGCTATCCGCCATGATTCTGAAATGGTTTCGCACGAAGGACGTCGACGATTTCGCCGATTCGTTGGTTGCGGACATGCTGCGGCGATTCCCGCCGGCAGGGGTCGAGGCGACCGAACGGAAGGCCAACGAGAAACTGCAGAAAACGCACCGCGCGATCTTCTCCCGCGTAGAGGCGTTCGCGAAGTCGACTGACTTGAATGTTTATCGGACGGCCCGCCTGGGAAACCGTGTAAAGTGGTCGCTTGCCGAGGCTGGATATCGCAAACCGTTCGTCGATGCCTTCACCCACGAACTCGTGGCGCTCAGCACGATCGCCGCAAAGGCGAAGCGCAAAAATGTTAATAAGTGACGATTTTTGTCAGCTTCCGCGGGCGTGGCGATGGCACCAACGACATAAGCGTTTGACTGTAGGATGTTTTTCCGTTGCATCGCGCTGGCATTGAAATTGCTAGACGTGGTAGTGTAGCGATGCTTGAAACCAACCTGATAAGGATATTTACATGACCCGTCGCCTCCAGCAGGGCTTTACGTTGATCGAACTGATGATCGTCGTTGCGATCATCGGCATCTTGGCCGCGGTCGCGCTTCCGGCGTACCAGGACTACACGATTCGGTCGAAATTATCCGAGGTGATTCTCGGTATGAGCGCCTGCCGAACCTCGATTACTGAGGTGTATCAGACTGGCGCGTCCGCGGTAACCGCGAACGCTTGGGGCTGTGAGCAGACGACTCAGGCTTCGAAATACGTTGCGTCAATTACTACGACTCAGGCAGGTATAGTGACTGCGACGGTGACTGGCATCAACACCGATGTCAACGGCAAGAAAGTGACGTTGACGCCGTTGAAAAACGGTACTACTCCTGCTGCCACGACGGACCTTGGCACTTCGCTGTTTGGCTGGCGATGCGGTAGCACTGTTGACGGTACCGACCTCAATCAAAAGTATCTCCCGGGATCCTGCCGCGGCTGATTGCGTTAGAAATCCTCACGCAGAAAAGGCACCCAAGGGTGCCTTTTCTTTTTTGCCGACTGCTGATCAAACCGCAGCACCTTAACAGTATTCCGATGCGCTGCTAGGCAAGATCCGAAGAGGGTCGCCAATTGGAAGGCGATCACTACGCGAACACGCAGCCGGGCGCAAGATCCCACGATCTTGCGCAGAGTTGGACGTGGGCAATTCCGAAGATGATCGTCATTCTGACGCTCCCAGACGAACTGCGCTCAGCCGCGCCCTGCGATTAAGCGATACCCTTTATGCAATGATCCGGAAGCCCTTCTGGTCCGCCAAAGGCGTGCCAATTCACATCGACGTCGCCGCGATTGCATTGCTCGCGTTTCTGACTGGTCTGCTGTACTTGCCGTTTCTTCACAACCCGCTGGTGTTTGATGACCACGTATTTTTCTTTGGAAACAAGTTTGCCTATTTTGCGACTCATCCGTTCGGGCTGCTACCTCGGGCGCCGGCGTACTTCTCCTTGGCGGCAGTGGAGGTCCTCTTCGGCCGGATTGAATTGCACCGGCTTCTCAGCCTGCTGCTTCACCTTGCTTGCGCTCTTGCGCTGTACGGCCTGACGCGAGAGTTACTGCTCGTCACTTCTCGGCGCGGCGGGCGAAGACTTGGGGAAGCCGAGTACCGCCGTGTGGTGGCCTGCTCACTGTTTGCGGCAGGGACGTTTGCGCTCCACCCCGCATCGGTGTACGCGGCCGGGTACCTGGTGCAACGCAGCATCGTACTGTCGACGTTGTTTGGATTGCTCTCGCTGTGGGTTCTCTTGCGCGCGATGCAGGACAATCGATCAGCCGGCACCATCGCTGCTGCGGTGCTCTTTTCGCTTGCCGTGCTGGCAAAGGAGCACAGCATCCTTCTGCCACTGGTGGCCCTTCCGCTCGCGTACCTTGCGACGGCAGACTCCAAGGCTCGGATCAAGCACGTTCTGCTGTATTGGGTCGCGTCCGCGCCTGCGGTCGCAATCGTGTTTCTGATGCTGCGGCAGATTCTCGGTCAGCCTTACGAGCCCCATGTCGATGCGATTTCCAGTCAGTCCTTTTCAGTTGACGGCGTCGAGGGCATATCGCTCACCTGGCCTTTCAGCGCGGCGACGCAACTGGGCCTGTTCTTCAGGTATGTTGCCTTGTGGATCTGGCCGGATACGCATCGCATGGCCATCGATCTCCGCATCGATCTAGCGGCGTCGTGGTCGCTTGCCTGGGGAGGTTTGAAGATCGCCGCTTTCGTGATCTGGGGGGCCATCGCGGCGATGATGCTGCGGCGAGGGGGGCGCGCGGCCGTCGCGGGTTTCGGACTGGTGTACGCGTGGATCCTGTTTCTGGTCGAACTGAGCGTGCTCCGCTTTCAGGAACCGTTCGTCATATACCGTAGCTATCTCTGGGCGCCGGGAATCGTCATCGCCGTGGCTGCAGCCGTCGACGCATTGGGTACCCGGGTTGCCCTGGGGGCGTTCGCGCTGGTGGTGCCGCTGATTTTCTATCAGGCGCATGACCGGCTTGGGACATTCTCAAGCGCGCTGCTGCTGTGGGAGGACGCGGCGGCGAGGCTGCCCGATGAGCCGGTTCCCTGGGGGTCGCGCGTCCTCTACAACCTTGGTCGCGAATATCTCTACACGGAACAGCCGGACAAAGCTCTGGCCGTTGCAGATCGATGCATGGCGATCTACCCTCGCGCACATCACTGTTTGTATGCCCGGGGCGCGATCCTTTATCAGATGGGGCGGTATGAGCAGGCGTTGACGAATTTCCGTGCCGCCGCCGTCGTCGAGCCGAAAAGCGGGATTACCCAGCATCGCATTGGTCTCGCCCTGGAAAAACTAGGTCGGACGGATGAGGCCAAGGAGCGCTATCGGAAGGCTGCCACGCTCGGCTATCGCGGCGGCCAGATGGAATTGGGGCGGTTAAGCAGTACGGCGTCGGTGGGCCAGGCCAAATCGCAAATGGGCGCCAAGCCCTGACCGACCCCGCCAGCGCTCAGGCGATCCCTGGGTCGTTCCCGACCCCGATCAACCGCGGCACGTTCAACTTCACCGGCGCGATCGTCTTCCTCGCTCGCAAGTAGCGCGCCAC
>Ga0156084_146_pt1 | contig 16387 bp, 16 predicted proteins | sample RifCSPlowO2_02_FD_107737 | JGI IMG/M metagenome (GOLD analysis project Ga0156084, IMG submission 107737) | Betaproteobacteria bacterium RIFCSPLOWO2_02_FULL_66_14
GTTCGTCTGCTTGGCGGGGTTTTCGTTCACCAGGCGCAGGTTCTTCGCCACCTCGTTCGCGTTCGGCGTCCTGCCCGCGGCAAGCGAGGGCAGGCTCTCGCGGACGTTTTCTTCGCTGAAGAACTTGTTGCCCTTGACCTGCACGTTCTTCACCTTCGCCTCGATCACCCGCAGCAGCACTTCGCCCTTGGCCAGTTCCTGCTCCGGCAGATACACCTGCACCGCGCTGTAGCCGCGCGCGCGGTAGGCGGCCTCGAGTGCTTCCAGCGCCTTTTGCACGTCGCCAAAGTCCCGGCCCTTGCCGGTGAACGGCGCAACCATCGCCTCAACCTCCGGCGCCGCAAGCAGCGTGTTGCCCTCGACCCGGTAGCGCTCGATGTCGAATCGCAGCTCCAGCGGAGTCTGCACGGCGGGGGTCTGGGCGAATGCGGGAAACGCTATCGCGATCGCTAAGGCGGCACAGACACCCCGCAACGCCGCCTGCGTCGCTATTGTTTGAGGCATATCAACAAAGTATAGGTGAATCCGAAAGGAAGTGGATAAGGGCTGACAACATTTTTTCCTGCCCGGCCGTCGCGATCCTGCAACACAGCACCCTGCCGGGTTCAGGCGCTCTTCAGTTCCGGGCGAGACCGGAAGTACTCCAGGGCCTCCGGATTGGCGAGCGCTTCGAGGTTCTTGATGGGCTTTCCGTGAACTATTTCACGAACCGCCAGCTCGACGATCTTCCCGCTCTTGGTTCGCGGAATGTCGGGAACCTGCAGGACCTTGTCCGGGACATGCCGCGGCGTGGTGTTGTCCCTGATGCGCTGTCGGATTTTCGTGACCAGCGTATCGTCGAGCGCGAGGCCTTCCTTGAGCTTGACAAACAGGACGACCCTCACGTCACCGCGCCAGTCCTGGCCGATGACCAGAGACTCGACGACTTCCTCGAGTTGCTCCACCTGACGGTAGATTTCCGCGGTTCCGATGCGCACACCCCCGGGGTTGAGCACCGTGTCCGAGCGCCCGTAGATGATCATCCCGCCGTGCGCGGTGATTTCGCACCAGTCGCCGTGACGCCAGACGTTGGGAAATACTTCGAAATACGCCGCGCGGTACCTGGCGCCGTCGGGATCGTTCCAGAACCTTACAGGCATCGACGGAAACGCCCGCGTGCATACGAGTTCTCCCTTCTGCCCCACCGCCGGCCGTCCCTGCTCGTCGTACACCTCCACCGCCAGTCCCAGGCCCTTGCACTGGATCTCGCCCCGCCACACCGGCAGCATCGGGTTGCCCAGCACGAAGCACGACACGATGTCTGTGCCGCCCGAGATCGACGACAGGCACACGTCGCGCTTCACGTTGGCGTAAACGTAGTCGAACCCCTCGGGCACGAGCGGCGATCCCGTAGAGAGTATGGTCCGCAACGCCGACAGGTCATGCGTGCGGATCGGCGCGAGATCGATTTTGGCGATCGCGTCGATGAACTTGGCCGAGGTGCCGAGGTGGGTCATGCGCTCGGCCTGCGCGAAATCGAACACGACGCGCCCGCGCGAGGCAAACGGCGAACCGTCGTAAAGCAGCAGCGTGGCGCCGGAGGCCAGGCCCGACGCGAGCCAGTTCCACATCATCCAGCCGAGCGTCGTGAAATAGAACAGCCGGTCGCCGGGCCTGACATCCGAGTGCAGCCGGTGTTCCTTCAGGTGCTGCAGCAGCGTGCCGCCGGTGCCGTGCACGATGCACTTCGGCACTCCGGTGGTGCCGGAGGAATACAGGATGTAGAGCGGGTGCTCGAAGCCGACGGCTTCGTATTCCATCGCGCGTGCCTCGAACGGCGCAATGAAATCCGCGAGCGACACGCCCAGGGTCGATTGCCGGCCCAGATAGGGCATGACGACGCACTGTTGCACGCCTGGCAGTCCCTTCAGAATCTCCGCGGCCCGGCCGAGCGTATCGAATTCCTTCCCGCCGTAGTAATACCCGTCGGCGCAAAACAGCAGTTTCGGCTCGATCTGCCCGAAGCGGTCGAGCACGCCCCGCACGCCGAAATCCGGCGAGCACGACGACCAGATCGCGCCGATGCTCGCCGTCGCGAGCATCGCCGCAACCGACTCCGGCAGGTTCGGCAGGTGTCCCGCGACGCGGTCGCCCTTGCCGATTCCCGCGGCGCGCATCGCCTGCGACAGGCGCGAAACGAGATCGCCCAATTCCTTCCACGACATTCGCCGCCGGATCCGGTCTTCGCCCCAGAACACCATCGCGTCGCCCGGCTCGTCGCCGCGGTCGCGCAGCAGGTTTTCGGCGAAATTGAGTCGCGCGTCCGGGAACCAGCGCGCGCCGGGCATGCGATCGCCATCGTGCAGGATTCGCGCGCCTTTCGTCCCGCGGACCTCGCAGAAATCCCAGACGAGACTCCAGAATTCGTCGCGCCGCTCGATCGACCATCGGTGCAACGCTTCCCAATGGTCGTGCCCCGCGCGCTGCATGAAGCGCGCAAGGAGGCTTTCCGCAGCGCGATCGGCGTCCGGGATCCACAGCGGTTCTTGAGTCAAGCGGTCTCCGCTTTCTCGATGAGCGTGCGCGCGGCATCCGGTATGCGCGTCGGTTTCTGCGTTGCAATGTCGACGAACACGACTACCGCCTCGCCGGTCGCGTACGGATCGGGGTCGCCGTCGACCCGCAATTCGTAGTATGTGGCAACGCTCGATCCGCCGATCCGCCCGACGAGCAGGCGAACCTCCACGGTTCCCGGATAGGTGATCGGCTTGCGGTAATGGCAGGCCGCGTTGACGATCACGATGCCGGCGGTTTTCCATGCCTCCTGCGGAATCAGTGCTTCGACCCAGGAGATCCGCGCCTGCTCCATGTAGCGGAAGTACACGGTATTGTTCACGTGTCCCATCGCGTCCATGTCGCCCCAGCGGATCGGGATGCGCTCGAGATGGGCTAAGCGGCGCGAATCTGCCATCGTGGTCTGGTCGTGAGCTTGTCTTGCGTGTGATAACGTAATATGGGATGATGTTATCATGATTCGCACGCAAATCAGCCTGGCCGAATCGGAGTACGCGGCGGCCAAACGCGAAGCCAGCCGGCTGGGCATCTCCCTCGCCGAGTTGCTGCGGCGCTCGCTGCGCACGATGGTGCCTGCGGACCTCACCAAGCCCTGGATGCGATACGCCGGAATGGTGGCATCGGGTGACCCGCGCTCGAGCGAGCGCATCGATGAGGTCATCTATGGCCAGAAAGGCTGACGCCTACGTCGATACTTCGGCGCTGATCGCTTTCGCGGATCGCTCGGACAGCCATCATTCCCTGTTCAAGCGACTGTTCGCGTCGCCGCCGCCTCTGGCAACGACGGCCCTGGTCGCAGCCGAAGGCCACGGCTGGTTTCTGCGGCGCTATGATCGAACCCGCGCACTGCAGTTTCTCGCCATGATCGAAGACATGCTACCGCTTCGCGTCCTGCCGGTCGGCCAGCCCGAGCTGGCTGCCGCTGCGGCAATCCTGCGCCGATTCTCCGACCAGGATCTGACGATCGCCGACGCGGTCGGGTTGCATCTGATGAGCACGAGAAAAATCAGATCCTGCTGGTCAACGGACTGGCACTTGGGCCTGACGGGCGTACCGCTCGCGATAGACCAGAACTGAGAAGGGCGATGCAGCGCGAATCGATGCAGTACGACGTCGTGATCGTCGGCGGCGGACCGGCCGGCCTGTCCGCAGCGATCCGGCTGAAGCAGCTCTCGTCCGAAACTTCGGTTTGCGTGCTGGAAAAAGGTTCCGAGATCGGCGCCCACATTCTTTCCGGTGCCGTGATGGACCCGCGCGGGCTGGACGAACTGATCCCCGACTGGAAACAGCAACGCGCGCCGGTGACGGTCCCGGTGGCGGAAGACCGCTTTCTGTTTCTCACCGAGAACGGGGCGAAACGCACGCCGAACTGGATGCTCCCGGGCTGCTTCAGGAACCATGGCAACTACGTCATCAGCCTGGGCAGCCTGACGCGCTGGCTGGGGCAGCAGGCGGAAGTTGCAGGCGTGGAGATCTTTCCCGGCTTCGCCGCTGCGGAAATTCTGTTCGACGACCAGGGTGCGGTGCGCGGCGTCGCCACCGGCGACATGGGCGTGGATCGCAAGGGCGGCAGGACCGACGCGTACCAGCCGGGCGTCGAGTTGCACGGCAAGTACACGTTCTTCGCCGAAGGATGCCGCGGGCACCTCGGCCGGCAGCTCGAAGAGAAGTTCGATCTGCGCAAGGAGGCCGACCCGCAGGTCTACGGCATCGGCTTGAAGGAACTTTGGGATCTGAAGCCCGGGAAGCATCAGCCGGGGCTCGTCGTGCACACGGCGGGCTGGCCGCTCGATTCCTCGACTTACGGGGGATCGTTCCTGTACCACCTCGAGAACCACCAGGCGGCGGTCGGATTCGTCGTCGGGCTGGCCTATCGCAACCCGTATCTCAGTCCGTACGAGGAATTTCAGCGCTACAAGACGCATCCCGCGATCCGCGGTTTCCTGGAGGGCGGCAAGCGCGTCGCCTACGGCGCGCGGGCGATTTCCGCGGGCGGCCTGCAGTCGCTGCCGCGGTTCGTGTTTCCCGGCGGGTGCCTGATCGGCGACGAGGCGGGATTCCTCAACGCCTCGCGGATCAAGGGCAGCCACGCGGCGATCAAGACTGGAATGCTCGCTGCCGAGGCGGCGCACGCCGCACTTGCGGCGGGACGTTCCGGCGACGCGCTTGAGAGTTACCCGGACGCGTTCCGCGGGTCGTGGCTGTTCGACGAGCTCTGGCGAGCGCGCAATTTCAAGCCCTGGATGGCGAAGGGCCTGTATACCGGGTCGGTCATGTTCGGCATCGACCAGATCGTGTTCGGCGGCAAGGCGCCGTGGACGCTGCGTCATCGCCACGCCGACCACGACACGCTCGTTCGGAAGAGCGACGCCCGGCCCATCGCCTACCCGAAGGCGGACGGCGTGCTGACCTTCGATCGCCTCACGAACCTTGCGTTTTCGAACACCAACCACGCCGAGGACCAGCCCGTTCACCTGACGCTGAAGAACGCGTCGGTGCCGATCGACGTCAATCTCGCCCTGTACGATGCGCCCGAGCAGCGCTACTGCCCGGCGGGCGTCTACGAGATCGTGCGCGAAGCCGACGGCGGCAACCCGCGCCTGCAGATCAATGCGCAGAACTGCGTGCACTGCAAGACCTGCGACATCAAGGACCCGACGCAGAACATCGTCTGGGTCGTTCCCGAAGGCGGCGGCGGCCCCAACTATCCCAACATGTAACCCCGACCCGGGATCGGAGCAAGCCTTCGCGAGCCCCGCGTATCGCGAATCGTCGCTCGCAGGCCTACTCCGGCCCCAGGTCTCGACTTCAATGCGAGAAACCGGAATGACCATGTTCAAGACTGCAGACCTCTACGACGCGCATGGCGACCAGGTTCACGTGCTCGCGCCGATGCTGCGCCATTTCGGCGGCACGCAACGGTTTTGCGGAACGATCGCGACGCTCGCGGTCTACGAGGACAATCTGCTCGTACACGAGCAGCTGAAAGAGCCCGGCAAGGGACGCGTGATCGTGATCGACGGCGCGGGGAGCCTGCGCGCCGCGATCGTCGGCGACATCCTCGCGCAGCGCGCGAAGGACATGGGTTACGTCGGGTTCGTCATCAACGGCTGCGTGCGCGACGTTGCCGATTGCGCCCGCATCGAGATCGGCCTGATGGCGATCGCGGCGAACCCAACCCGGCCAAAGAAGAAAGGCTTCGGGGAGCGCGCATTGCCGCTCGCCTTCGGCGGGGTGAAGTTCGTTCCCGGCGACTGGCTCTACGCCGACGAGGATGGCGTGCTCGTCTGCGCGCGGAAACTCGTCTGAGGCGGCTTACTTCCGGTACATCGCCTGCACGACCACGATGCGCGCCTCGTCGAGGTTGCGCACGAGTTGCTCGAACTTCTGCGTGGCGTCCGGCCCCATGAGCAGGTGCAGCCCGAGCGGCGGGCGGCCGCGCGTCGCGAATCGCTGCATCAGCGACTGGAACCACGCCAGCGACTTGGCGCTCACGTCCTCCCAGTGACGCCGTCGCAGGCGCCGCGAATCGAGGATCCGCCCGCCCTCCTCCGGCGAGACGAGATGGCTGATTGCGGCCGTTCCCGCCCACGGCACCGGAAAGTGCGGCTGACCGCCCGGTCCCTGAAATACGTCGTGGAACAGCAGCCGGCCACCGGGCTTCAGCACGCGATGGATTTCGCCGTAGAAATGCGCTTTGTCCTCGACGTTCATCTGCACGTGCTCGGTCCAGACGATGTCGAAACTCGCGTCCTCCACCGGCAGCGCGACGGCGCTGGCCGCGCGGAATTCCGTGACCGCGGCGAGGCCGCAGCGTTCCGAGAGCATCGTCGCCACGCGGCAGAATTCTTCGCTCAGGTCGACGCCGGTCACGCGGCAGCCGTATTCCGCGGCAAGAAAGCGCGCAGAGCCGCCGATCCCGCAGCCGACGTCGAGAACCCGGCGCGATGCGTCGAGTCCCGCGATCACCGCCAGTTCCCGGGTCGCATCGCGGCCGCGGATGTGAAACGCATCGAGCGGCGACAGATCGGCCGGCGTCAGGTGCTCGACCTCCTTCCCGGCGGTGCGCAACGCACCGAGGATTTTTTCGCCGAGACCTCCGACCGAGTAATGCGCACTGACCGCCTGCTGCTCCGATTGCGCCATGCGATGGATTCCGTTCCCGAATCGTCCGAGGACGATAATAGCGCAGGCGGTTTCTCTCGATGCCCGGCGCAAAGATCCCCACGGAACTGACAGAGTCGTTTCAGCCGGTGTTCGGCGCGGCGGTGACGCTGCGTCCCCTGCGCCCCGAGGATGCCGACATCGAGACTGCGTTCGTCGCAGGGCTCTCTCCAGAAACGCGTGCAAACCGGCTTCTGGGCGGCGCGATCAAGCCGACGCGCGAGTACATCGAACGCCTGACGAAGGTCGATTACACCCGCGACATGGCGCTTGCGGCGACCGTGATGCTCGAGGGGCACGAGACGCTGATCGGAGTGGCGCGCTACGCGCTCGACGCAGACGCACGCGCCTGTGAGTTCGCGCTGGTGATCGCCGACGCCTGGCAGGGGCGCGGCATCGGACGGCTCATGTTGAAAAAACTGCTGGCAATCGCCGCCGCGCGCGGCATCCCGCGCATGTACGGCGACACGCTTGCGGTGAATCGCGCCATGCTCGCGCTCGGAAAAGCCTCGGGGTTCAGCCTCGTGCGCCACCCTGACGAGGCGCACCTCACCCGGATGGTTCGCGACCTGGGTTGAGCCGGATCGAAGGCCCGCCGATCCGGGCGCCGGACCAGGAACAGGGGAACCCAGGTTCCCCCGTACGCCCTCCTACGCCGCGAGGAACTGGTCTTCGTTCAGCGCCATCACGGCCGCCGACCCGTTCACGATCGAATCGCGCAGGCCCCCGGCCTGCGACAGGACATGATCGCCGAAGAACCGCGCAGTAGCGATCTTGGCCGAATAGAAGGCCGAATCGCCATCGTCCGCCGCCAGTTTGCGTTCCGAGATCAGCGCGGCGCGCGCCATCTGCCAGCCTCCGCAGACGATTCCCATGAGCTTGAGAAACGGCACCGCGCCGGCAAACGCGACTCGGGGATCCTTACCCGCCTGGCCGAGAATGAATTCGACACTTGCAGCGATCGCCGCGGCGCCTTCGGCGAGCGACTTGCGCAGCGCCTGGATGTCGGCGTTCGAGGACTTCCCGAGCTCGCCGTCGAAGCGCTGCAGCTCCGCAATCAGCGCTTTGACCGTCGCTCCGGCTTCGCGCGTGATCTTCCGCCCGAGGAGGTCGTTCGCCTGGATTCCCGTCGTGCCCTCGTAAATCGTCGTGATGCGCGCGTCGCGGTAGTACTGCGCGGCACCTGTCTCCTCGACGAACCCCATGCCGCCGTGCACCTGCACGCCGAGCGAAGCGACCTCGATTCCGGTTTCGGTCGACCAGCCTTTCACCACCGGGATCAGCAGATCGACGAACGCCTGGGTGCGCTGACGCACTGCCTTGTCGGGATGGCGGGCCGCGGTATCCAGGGCCGCGGCAACGACGTAGGCAAGTGCGCGCATCGCCTCGGTCTGCGATTTCATGAGCATCAGCATGCGGCGCACGTCCGGGTGCCGGATGATCGGCACCGCCTTGCCGCCTTCGAGCAGATCGCGCCCCTGGACGCGTTCCCTCGCGTAGGAGACCGCGCGTTGCGTCGCGCGTTCGGCAATCGATACGCCCTCGAGCCCGACTGCGAAGCGCGCGGCGTTCATCATGATGAACATGGTTTCGAGTCCGCGGTTTTCCTCGCCGACGAGATAACCGACTGCCTTTTCATAGGCCATGACCGCCGTGGGGCTGGCGTGGATGCCGAGCTTGTGCTCGATCGAGACGCACTGGACGCCATTGCGCGCCCCCAGGCTGCCGTCAGTGTTCAGCATGAACTTCGGCACGACGAAGAGCGAAATCCCCTTCACGCCCTCGGGCGCGTCCGGGGTGCGCGCGAGCACCAGGTGGACGATGTTGTCCGTGTAGTCGTGCTCGCCGAAGGTGATGAAGATCTTCTGCCCGCTGATCAGGTAATGCTCGCCGTTGCGCTCGGCGCGCGTGCGCAGCAACGCAAGATCCGACCCCGCCTGGGATTCCGTCAGGTTCATGGTGCCGGTCCACTCGCCGCTCGCCATTTTCGGCAGGAAGATCTTTTGCAGCGAATCGGAACCGCGCAGCTCCACTGCGTGGATCGCGCCCTGGGTCAGCATCGGGCAGAGCGAAAAACTCATGTTCGCGCTGCACCACATCTCCTCGACCGGAGTCGCGACCAGTTTGGGCAGGCCTTGCCCGCCCCAGCGGGCAGACACCGGCAGCGCGCCCCAGCCGCCCTCCACATACTTGCGGTAGGCGTCCTTGAATCCCTTGGGTGTGGTGACCGCGCCCTCGCGCAATTTCGAGCCTTCCTGGTCACCAGAATAATTCAACGGATCAAGGACTTCGGAGGCAAACCTTGAAGCTTCCTGAAGTATTGCCTCGACTGTGTCCGGGGCCGCTTCCTCGCAACCGGGCAGTTTGGCGAGATCGGCCAGACCGGCCAGCTCGTTGAGCACGAAGCTCATGTCCTTCAGGGGCGCGGCATAGGTGCTCATGGATCGACTCCGTCAGGCGGGTTTGTTCAGTTCCTCGATCAGTTCCGGCACGATCTTGAACAGGTCGCCGACCACGCCGTAATCGGCGACCTGAAAGATCGGCGCCTCCTCGTCCTTGTTCACCGCGACGATGACGCGGCTGTCCTTCATTCCCGCGAGATGCTGAATGGCACCCGAAATTCCGACCGCGATGTACAGCTCCGGCGCCACGATCTTGCCGGTCTGCCCGACCTGCCAGTCGTTGGGGACGTATCCCGCGTCGACCGCCGCGCGCGAGGCGCCCATCGCGGCGTTCAATTTGTCCGCGAGCGGCTCGAGGAGCTTGAAGTTTTCCCCCGACCCCATGCCCCGCCCGCCCGCGACGACGACGCGCGCGGAGGTGAGCTCGGGCCGTTCGGACTTGGCGACTTCGCGCCCGACGAACCGGCTCAGCCCGGAATCGGCCGGTGCCTCCAGCGCCTGCACCGACGCTGAACCGCCCGTGGCCGCGACCGCGTCGAATCCCGTGGCGCGCACCGTGATGAACTTGATCGGGTCGCTCGATTGCACCGTGGCGAGCGCGTTTCCGGCATAAATCGGCCGAACGAAAGTGTCGGGCGATTCCACCTCGACGATCTCCGAGATCTGCTGACAATCGAGCAGCGCCGCGGCGCGCGGCAGCACGTTCTTGCCGTTCGAGGTCGCGGGAGCGAGCACGTGCGAGTAATCCTTGGCGAGCGACACCAGAAGCGCGGCGACGTTTTCCGCGATCTCGTCGTCCAGAGCCGCGGCGTCGGCGTGCAGCACTTTGGCAACGCCAGCGACCTGCGCCGCCGCCTTGGCCGCGTCCGCGCACTGGTGTCCCGCGACGAGCAGGTGGATCTCGCCGCCGATCTTCTGCGCCGCGGCGACGGTGCTGAGCGTGGCTTTCCTGATCGTCCGGTTGTCGTGTTCGGCGAAAACGAGAATCGTCATGAGTCAGGACGCCCTTTCAGACAGTTGGTGTTGCTGCGCGGCGGCCCGCTGACGCGCCGCAACGCGTCGTGGTTGTTTCATATCACCTTCGCTTCGTTGCGCAGCTTCTCGACCAGCGTCTTCGCGTCGGGCACCTTCACTCCCGCCTTGCGTTTCGGCGGCTCGGTGACCTTGAGCGTCTTCAGCCTCGGCGCCACGTCGACGCCGAGCGCCTCCGGCTTGAGCGTCTCCATCGGCTTCTTCTTCGCCTTCATGATGTTCGGCAGCGTGACGTAGCGCGGTTCGTTCAGCCGCAGGTCGGTGGTCACCACCGCCGGCAACTTGATCGCGATCGTATCCAGTCCGCCGTCGACTTCGCGCGTCACCTGGACGCTCTCGCCCTCGACCTTGACCTTCGAAGCGAAGGTCGCCTGGGCCCATCCAAGCAGACCCGCAAGCATCTGGCCGGTCTGGTTCGCGTCGTCGTCGATCGCCTGCTTGCCGAGCAACACGAGCTGCGGCTTTTCCTTCTCGCAGACCGCCTTCAGGAGTTTCGCCACCGCGAGCGGCTGAAGCTCGACGTTGGATTCGACGAGGATCGCGCGGTCGGCGCCGATGGCGAGCGCCGTGCGCAGCGTCTCCTGGCAGGCGGTGACGCCGCAGGACACTGCGATGACCTCGGTCGCGACGCCGGCTTCGCGCAGGCGCATCGCCTCCTCGACCGCGATTTCGTCGAATGGATTCATCGACATCTTGACGTTGGCGGTCTCGACGCCCGTGCCGTCAGCCTTGACGCGCACTTTGACGTTGTAATCGACCACGCGCTTGACAGGCACGAGAACTTTCATCGGCGGATCCGGTGCGAAGGAATGGGAATTCGAGACTTGCAATTATACCGCCCGCGCGGTTCCGATCCGCTGCCCGCGGTCAACGACCGGAGAAGCGCGGCGCGCGCTTTTCCCGCCACGCCAGGACGCCCTCGCGCAGATCGTCCGATGCGCCGCTCCGGGCTACGCGCTCGCGGAGCGCGACCGGATCGAGGGCGCCGCGCGCAATCTCGTTGAGCGCACGCTTCATTCCCGTCACGGCGATCGGGGCGAGCGCAACCACCGTCTCCGCGAGTTCGCGCACGCGCGCATCGAGCTGCCCCGGCTCCGCCAGTTCGGTCAGGTATCCGATCGCGAGCATGCGAGCGGCGTCGATCCTGCGCGCGGTGAGAAACAGTTCCTTGGCGTGGTTGAGGCCGAGGCGCGACACGAAACGGTACAGCCCGCGTTCGTAGTAGTGCAGCCCGAGGCGAGCCGCCGGCATCTGCATTTCGGCCGCGGGCGTGCCGATCCGGAAATCGCAGGCGAGCGCGAGATCGGTCGAGCCGCCGAACACCCCGCCCTGGATCGCCGCGATCGTCACGAGCGGCAGGTCTTCGGCCCGGTTCGCGAGCCGCTCGAAGCCGTCTCCGCCGCCCGGGCGGCCCTCGCCGCCGGCGAGCGCATGAATCGCGTACCCGGCGCTGAAATGCCGGCCCCGGCCGCGGAACACGAGCGCGCGCAGCGCATCGTCGCGCTCGATCGCGGCCAGATGCTCGTGCAGCACGTCGAGGTCGCCCGGCTCGACCCGGTTCGCCTGCCGCGGACGGCAGAACTCGATGGTGGCGATTGGTCCCTCGACCGAAAGCCGCGGCGGCGCCGATTCCTCGTTCGTCATGGTCCGGCATGATAGCGACACTCGCATTGACAGCGGCAGGCCGGTGATGAAAAGTGCCGCCAGCCCGGTTTCGAACCCGCGGCCGAGGCCGGGAATGGAGTGACCGCATGATGCTCGAGGGCAAGGTGGTGATCGTGACCGGCGCCGGCGGCGGAATCGGGCGCGATTTCGCTCTCGCCATGGCTGCGCACGGCGCGAAAGTCGTGGTCAACGACGTCGGCGCCTCGGTCTCCGGCGAGGGCCACGACGCCGGACCGGCCCGGCGAGTCGCCGGCGAGATCGCCGCTGCCGGCGGCACCGCGGTCGCCAACACCGACAGCGTGGCCGAATGGGAGTCCGCGAACCGCATCGTCAAGACGGCGATCGATGCCTTTGGCCGCATCGACGCGGTCGTGAACAATGCGGGAATCCTGCGCGACCGGTTCTTCTTCAACCTGTCGCCTGACGACTGGAAGGCCGTGATCGACGTCCACCTGAACGGCACGTTCTACGTTTCGCGCGCCGCTGCGCCCTACTTCAAGAGCCAGAATTCGGGCCGCTACGTCAACATGACCTCGACCTCCGGGCTGATCGGGAATCTCGGCCAGGCAAACTACGCCGCGGCCAAACTCGGCATCGTGGCCCTGTCCAAGTCGATGGCGCTCGACATGGCGAAATGCCACGTGAACTCGAACTGCATCGCGCCGTTTGCCTGGAGCCGGATGATCGGCACCATTCCGGCGGAGACGCCCGAGCAGCAGGCCCGCATCGACAAGCTCAAGCGCATGGAAACCGCGAAAATCGCGCCGCTCGCGGTGTACCTTGCGAGCGACGCGGCGCGGGCGGTGACCGGCCAGGTGTTCGCCGTCCGCGCGAACGAGCTGTTCCTGATGTCGCAGAGCCGGCCGCTGCGGTCGGTGCACCGCTCGGCGGGCTGGACGCCGGAGGCGATCGCGGAAACCGCGATTCCGGCCCTGAGCGCGCAGTTCCACGCACTCGATCGTTCGCAGGACGTCTTTTCGTGGGACCCGATCTGAGAATTCGGCCGAAAGTGACCGCCGGACTTGCCCGCGCGCTGGAATTCCGCGAAGCTAGCAGCCATGGACGGTAAACGATTCGGCCGCTACCTGATCATCGGTGAGCTTGGGCGCGGTGCGATGGGCGCCGTCTACCGGGCGATCGATCCGCTGATCGAGCGCGAGGTGGCGATCAAGACGCTGCTGCCGCACCTTCCCGACCTGGAGATGGCGAAGATCCGGGAGCGCTTCCTCCGCGAGGCGCGTTCCGCGGGCAGGCTGAACCACCCCAACATCGTGACCATTTTCGACGTCGGCGAGCAGGACGACCTCGCCTACATCGCAATGGAACTGCTGGAGGGCCGCACGCTTCAGCAGATGCTCGCCGAGAACCGGCGTCTGTCGGTGGAAACGGCCGCCGATATCGCTGCGCAGGTGGCCGACGCGCTGGATCACGCGCTCGGCTTCGGAATCGTGCATCGGGACGTCAAACCGGCGAACATCATCGTGTCGGCCGGCGGGCGCGCCAAGCTGACGGATTTCGGCGTCGCCTTCCTGCCCTCCGAATCCATGACGCACACGGGTGCAGCCCTCGGTTCGCCGAAGTACATGGCCCCCGAGCAGGTGCTCGGCCAGCCGGTCGACCCTCGAGCGGACATCTTCTCGCTCGGAACCGTGCTCTACGAGATGCTCACCGGCCGCACGCCTTTCGAGCGCGAAGGGGAGTCGACCGTGTTCGCGCTGATGAACCGGATCGTGACCGACGCGTACGTGCCGCCGACGAAGGTCGATCCGAAGCTGCCGGCCGCGTTCGACGAGATCCTCGCGCGCGCGCTTGCGAAGAACGCCTCGGACCGCTATCAGCGCGCCGGCGAGATGGCCCGCCACCTGCGCAATTTCCACCAGACGCCCCAGCCGAGCGAAACGCGCAGGGCGTCGGAGCACGTCCCCGCGGTGACGGGACTGATCGCGGACCTGGACACGTTCTCCGAGACGTTCGAAAGGCAGCAAGCGGAGCGAATTCGCGCCGAGGACGAGGTGCAGCGCAAGCAGGAGGAAGAGGTGCGACGCTGGAGCGAGCACCAGGCCCAGGAGCGGGAAAAATTCGAGCGCGAGCGCGAGCTGAAGCTCACCGGAACGCCCTCCGGAACGCGACGCTCCGCGGCGATCCAGCTGGCGCGTCAGCATGCCGCGAAGCGCGCCACGGACCAGACCGCGGGACTCGACGTCGACGCGGCGGCCAAGGTCAGCGCGCGGTTGCGGGCGGCGTTCCAATACCTGAGCGAGCTGAGCAACGCGCTCACCGACGCGCAACCCGTTTCGGACCGCCCCTATTCGGCGATTTACGTAGGCAAGATCCAGAGCGCGATCCTGTGCGACGGGTTCACCGATTTCCGCTCGCGCATCGTCGCGGGGACGGAAGTGTTCGACTACGTGATGTTCAAATACAAGATCCGCTGCCCGAAACCCGCCACCATCGAGGTGGTCGGAACCGAACTGCCGTACGTTCGCGAGAAGCTCGAATCGCTGCGCATCCAGTACTCGGCCGCGGAAACCCGCAACGACATCGGCAACGTGGTGCGTGCCACCATCACCCTGTCCGGGCCGTTTCCCTGCGAAATCGTGCTGCGCGGCGATTACGACCGCTATCGCATCCGGATCGACGCCGAGAACCTGCGAAAGCTCGGTGTGCTCAAGGCGCAATTGACGCTGGATGAATTCACCGACGACGCGCTCGACGAGCTTGGCACCTACGTGCTCGGCGCGAGCGACAGCTTCGAGCACTTCTTCAAGCGGCTCTGAGCCGCGCGCGGCGCGCGGTCAGTCGCAGAAGAATTCGATCACCTCGAGGGCGCTCGCGCGCGGCTGCCCGAGCGAGATGCTGCCGTGCCTGCGGAGGGTGAATTCCTCCCGCCGGAGCATCACTTCGGGCTCGCCCTCCACGGAGACGAAACTGCCGTTGGAGCTGTGATCGATCAGCACCCAGCGGTCCTGACGCCGTTCGATCGTGCAATGCAGCCGCGATGCGTTCGCGTCGTCCACGACCATGCCCCCGGGGCTCAGCTCGCGCCCGATGGTGATCGAGTCGGGATTGCGCCGCAACCTGCGTTCGAGTTCGCCGTACTTCAGGCGCAGGATCACCTGCGCCGGCTTGGCGGCCTCACGGTGCCTGGAAATCGCGGTGGTGTCTGCGCGCTGGCTCCAGATCACCTCGCACAACTCGACCTCAGACGCCTTGCCCTTGACGGGAATCGAGTACAGCCGCCGCGTCCAGGCGCGGAACACCGGGCCGAGATCCGCCATCGTCTCCTGCGAGGTGATGATCTGGCCGCGGTTCGCCTGCTCGACGAGGCGCCAGGCGACGTTGACCGTGTCGCCGAACACGTCGCCGTCGCGCTGCATCACCGGGCCGAAGTGAAACCCGACCCGGACCCCCAACTTGGTGCTCGCGACCGGCAGCAGCTGGTCGATGGCGTGCTGCATCTCGGCCGCCGCGCCGGCCGCGAGATCGGACGTCGGGAACAGGGCCATGATCGCATCGCCGATCGTCTTCACGACGCGTCCGCCGCCCGTTTCGGTGGCCTTGCGCATCGCCGCAAGGCAGCGCTCGATCGCCTCGACGGCAACCGCGTCGCCCGCCGTTTCGTACAGGCTCGTGCTACCGCTCACGTCGGCGAACAGCACCGCCGTATTCCGCGTGACTTCCATCGTTCCTTTCGCGTCGGCTGCAGCGTCCGATTCGTCCGGATCGGCCATGCCCCGAGCATCACCCGCGAGCGAATGTAGCGCGGGGCCATGCATGGCGTAAAGGGGCGTTTTCGACTCGGCGAGGTACAGGGTTCACTCCGCCACGCGCACCGAACGCACTTCGGTGATCGGCAGCTGCGCAATCTCGCGCAGCTTCTCGTACTTTTCCGACGACAGATCGACCAGGCTTCCGATCTGCGCATAGGATGCGGGGACGAACTGCTCTCGATCGCCTTCGCCGCGCCGGGTGATCCCGAATTCGACCCGCGAGCGCTCTTCCGGCGAGAGCTTGCCCAGCAGGTTCTTGGTCGCCCAGACGGCGCCGTAACGCGCGAAATCGGACAGCCGCCCGGCATGGTTGATGGTGTCTCCCAGGACCGCGAATTCGATCGCGGTCGCCGACTGGAAGGTCCCCAGCCACTCGGTGCCCTCGTGAAGGCCCGTGTTCAGGTACAGCTCGTTGAACCAGTTCTTGCGCAGCTGCCATTCCTTGCTGATCCGCTTCATCGCCACGCGGATCTCGTGCGAGCAGGCGAGCGCGTTGAAAATGTGATTGCTGTCGGGCTGCGGAAAGAAGTAGTACACCATGCCGTCGCCCACGTGCTTGCCGTGCGTGCCGTAGTACTTGCGGAATACGGGCGACATCGCGGCCCAGATTTCGTTGATCAGCTCGAAATACTCTTCGGGCGGCAGCTCCGAGCAGATCTTGACCGAGTTCTGCAGGTCCGCGACGAGCACCGCAAGCGGCGTGAGCACCGGCAGCCGGCGGCGCAGCAGGTTGCGGATGACCACGTCGCGGCGCGCGAGAAAGTCGAGCAGCGTCGGGCCTGCGGGTCCGCCGGGGACGTA
>Ga0156084_120_pt9 | contig 14282 bp, 16 predicted proteins | sample RifCSPlowO2_02_FD_107737 | JGI IMG/M metagenome (GOLD analysis project Ga0156084, IMG submission 107737) | Betaproteobacteria bacterium RIFCSPLOWO2_02_FULL_66_14
GCGCGCGCTCGGCCGCTTCCTGCGGCGTGCGCTGGCCGGAGGCGGCTTCGGCCACCATGTTGACGACGATGAAGTCGGCCGCCGCGCCCGCGGAGGCGTAACCCATCTTCCCGGCGTAGCCGATCGGCCGCATGATCTTCATCGCGTCGCGGTACGGCGTGTGCTTCGGATCGACCGTCCAGATCGGGTTCTTCTCGTACGCGACCAGCGGGTGGGTGACGTAGCCGATGGCGGCCTGCATCCACTGGCCGTACTGTTCCTCCTCCATCATGAAGCGGATGAACTCCTTGGCCGCCTTCGGATACTTGCTGTACTTGAAGATCATCTGGTTGAAGAACAGATTCAACTCGGTCTGCACGCCCGCGGGCCCGATCGGCATGTTGGCGTGGTTGATGTCCGCGACCATTTCCTTGAGCTTCGGGTCCTGCGAGGTCTTGGCGGCGTAATAGATCGAAATGCCGTTCGCCGTGACGCTGCACTGGCTGTCGAGGAAGGCCTTGTTGTTGTTCGGGTCGAGCCAGGAAAGCGTTCCCGGCACGAAGGTCCCGTACAGTTCCTTCGCGTACTCGAGCGCCTTGACCGTCTCCGGGCTGTTGATTACGACTTTGTTGTTCTGGTCGACGAGCTTGCCGCCGTGGGACCAGAGCAGCCAGTGCGTCCAGACGTTGCCGTCGCCCGTGGCGTTGCCCAAGGCGAAACCGCCCGGCGTGCCCTTTTCCTTCAACGCCTTCATCAGTTTCAGGAAGCCGTCGGTGTCGCGCGGGAAACTCGAGAACCCGGCCGCCTTGACCTGGCTTTCGCGGTAAACGAGCGCGTTGCCGGCGCAACCGAAGGGAATGCCGATCCAGTTCTTGCCGTTCGGCCGCAGGTAGGCCTCGCACACCGGGTACCAGCCGCCGTATTTCTTGCCGAGATAGTTCGCCAGATCGGTCACGTCGACCAGTTTCTCGGGATACAGGTTCGCGTCGTCGTGCGTCGAGAGAATGATGTCGGGCCCGGCGCCGGTATTCGCCGCCACGGCGGCTTTCGGGCGCACGTCTTCCCAGCCTTCGTTGTCCACCCGCACTTCAATGCCGTATTTGGCGCTGAACGCGGCCACGTTCTTCATGTACTGGTCGATGTCGCCCTGCACGAACCGGCTCCAGCGCAGCACCCGGAGCTTCGCGCCCTTCTCGGGTGCGTTGCTCCACTGCGCGTGCGCGTCCTTCACCCAGATCATCGGGCCTGCGGCGGCACCGGCGGCGACGCCCGCCGACATTTTGAGAAAATCCCTGCGCTTCATCTTGCTCATTTTGAGCCTCCTTGGTTGCGCTTGCGGTTAGGCGAGCCTGGCTCCGCTCGCCGGATCGAAGAGATAGGTGAGTTGCGGCGCGAGGCGGATCTGCGCGCCGGGACGAAATTCATGACGCTCGCGCACCACCGCGACGACGTCGGTGCCCGCGAGCTTGCAGAAGACCTGGGTGTCGGCGCCGGTCGGCTCGACCACCACCACCGTCGCGGGCAGGCCGTCCGCGCCGACGCTGAAATGCTCCGGACGCACGCCGACGACGACTTCGCGCGCGCCAGCGAGCGTCGCGCCGCCCGGCAGCGGGACGCGGATCCCCTGGCCGAGTTCGATGCCGGTGCCGTTGGACTTGCCGGAAAGGAAATTCATCGCCGGCGAGCCGATGAACCCGGCGACGAACAGATTCGCCGGATTGTCGTAGAGTTCGAGCGGCGAGCCGATCTGCTCGACGCGCCCCATGTTCATGACGACGATTTTGTCGGCCATGGTCATCGCCTCGATCTGGTCGTGCGTGACGTAGACCGAGGTGGTGCGCAGCCGCTGGTGCAACTCCTTGATCTCGGTGCGCATCTGCACGCGGAGCTTGGCGTCGAGGTTCGACAGCGGTTCGTCGAACAGGAACACCTGCGGCTTCCTCACGATCGCGCGTCCCATCGCGACGCGCTGGCGCTGGCCACCGGAAAGCTGCCGTGGGTAGCGCGCGAGATACTCGCCCAGGCCCAGGATCTGCGCCGCATCGTCGACTCGCTGCCGGATCTCCTGCGACGGGCGCCCGGCGAGTTTCAGCGAGAACCCCATGTTGTCGAACACGGTCATGTGCGGATACAGCGCGTAGTTCTGGAACACCATCGCGATGTCGCGCTCCTTGGGCGCAACCGCGTTCACCACGCGCCCGCCGATTGCGATCGTACCGGCGGAAATCTCCTCGAGCCCGGCGATCATCCGCAGCAGGGTCGACTTGCCGCAGCCCGAGGGCCCGACGAGCACGCAGAATTCTCCGTCCTCGATCGATACGTCGACTCCGTGCACGACTTCGGTCGAGCCGAAGGACTTTCGAATCTGCGAAAGGGTGACTGCGGCCACGCGGCGGGTTGGAGTCGGGGAGGTTTATCGATTGCGGGGAACGGCAGTCTAAGGCATCCCGATCCGGCCGGGCAAACCGCGCGTAAACCCTTGCGCGGCGTGTGGAGGAGCGGCCTCGCGTCGTATAATCCGAGCCCTTCCGAAGGAGAATCCAGTGGCTGGGCGGCTTGCAGGCAAGGTCGCGTTCATCACCGCGGCGGGACAGGGCATCGGGCGTGGCGCGGCGCTGGCGTTTGCGCGCGAGGGGGCGAAGGTCTGGGCGAGCGACATCAACCCGAAGGCGCTCGCCGATCTGGAGGGCCGTGACGGCATCCGCAGCTGCGTGCTCGACGCTACCGACGAGGCCGCCGTGGCACGGACCGCGGCAGAGGTCGGCACGATCGACGTGCTGTTCAACTGCGCGGGTTTCGTGCACCACGGCACGATCCTCGATTGCACGCCGAAGGACTGGGAGTTCAGCTTGAACCTCAACGTGAAATCGATGTACCTCGTGACGCGCGCCTTTCTCCCCGGGATGCTCGCGCAGAAGCGCGGCTCGATCATCAACATGTCCTCCATCGCCTCGAGTGCGAAGGGGCTGCCCAACCGTTTCGTGTACGGCACGACCAAGGCGGCGGTGGTGGGGCTGACCAAGGCGATCGCAGCCGATTACGTGAAACAGGGCATCCGCTGCAACTGCATCGGTCCGGGCACCGTCGACACGCCCTCGCTGCGGCAGCGGATCGCGGCGTTTCCCGACCCGGTGCAGGCGGAGAAGGACTTCATCGCGCGCCAGCCCATGGGGCGTTTGGGCGGCGTCGACGACATCACGGGAATTCTCGTGTTTCTCGCATCCGACGAGTCGCTCTTCGCGACCGGGAATCTGTATTCCATCGACGGGGGTATGACGATATGAGGCTTTGCCGCTGGGGAAAGAGCGGTGCCGAGAAGCCCGGCATCGTGGACTCGGAGGGACGCGTTCGCGACCTGTCGAAAGTCGTGGCGCAGATCGGGCCCGCGGAGCTCTCGCCCCGCAGCCTGAGGCGGCTCGGCAAAATCAAGCCCGAGTCGCTCGCGGTGGTGCCGAACGGCCCTCGCCTCGGCGTGCCTTATGTCGGAATCGGCAAGTTCATCGCGATCGGTCTCAACTTCAGCGACCATGCCAAGGAATCGGGCATGGCGGTCCCGCCGGAGCCCGTGGTATTCACGAAGGCGACGACCTGCATCAACGGGCCGAACGATGACGTGATCAAGCCGCGCAACTCGACCAAGCTCGACTGGGAGGTGGAGCTGGGCGTGGTGATCGGGACCAAGGCGCAATACGTCAGTGAAGGCCAGGCGCTCGAGCACGTCGCCGGCTACTGCATCGTGAACGACATCTCGGAGCGCAGCTTTCAGCTCGCCACCAGCCAGTGGGACAAGGGCAAGGGCGCAGACACCTTCGGGCCGATCGGGCCGTGGCTGGTCACGACCGACGAGATCACCGATCCGCAGTCACTCGACATGTGGCTGGACGTGAACGGCCGGCGCATGCAGACTGGCAACACGCGAACCATGGTCTTCGGCGTCGCGAACATCGTATCGCACGTCAGCCAGTACATGACCCTGATGCCGGGCGACATCATCACCACCGGCACCCCGCCGGGTGTCGGCATGGGGATGAAGCCCAGCCCCGTGTTTCTCGACGTGGGAGACGTGATGGCCCTCGGAATCCGAGGGCTCGGCGAGCAGCGACAAACCGTGGTCGCCGCGAACTGAGTCCGGCGATGGATCGGGGCGGCGCGCGCTTCACGTTGGAGTAAGCTTGCTCAATCCAGTGAACTCTCTGCGCATCAATGGCGAGCGGCTTTGGCAATCGCTCGCCGAACTCGCCCGGATCGGCGCGACGCCCAAGGGTGGCGTGAAGCGGCTCACGCTCACCGCGGTCGACCGCGAAGCGCGCGAGCGCTTCGTCGCCTGGGCGCGCGCTGCGGATCTGGCCGTGAGGGTCGATGCGATCGGCAACATTTTCTGCCGCCGCGCCGGCACCGATCCTCATGCCGCGCCCGTGGCGATGGGCAGCCATCTCGATTCGCAACCCTCGGGCGGCAAGTACGACGGCGCCTACGGCGTCATGGCGGGGCTGGAGGTGATGCGCAGCCTCAACGACGCCGGCGTCGCGACGCGCGCGCCGCTCGAAGTCGTGTCCTGGACCAACGAGGAAGGTTCGCGTTTCACGCCGGTGATGATGGGCTCGGGGGTCGTGGCAGGCGTCTTCCCGCTCGAGCATTGCCTCGTGCAACGTGACGCCGACGGCGTTTCGGTGGGCGAGGCCCTGAAAGCGATCGGCTTCGCGGGCGAGGCGCAGGCGCCCAGGCTGGGCGCGTACTTCGAAGCGCACATCGAGCAGGGACCGGTGCTCGAAGCCGAGCGCACGACGATCGGCGTCGTGCAGGGCGCGCTCGGGCAGCGTTGGTTCGACTGCGTGATCACGGGGCAGGACGCGCACGCCGGGCCGACACCGATGGATTCGCGCCAGGACGCGCTCATCGGCGCGAGCCGCCTGGTGCTGGAGGTGAACCGCATCGCGCGGGCGCACCCCGATTACGCGCGCGGGACAGTCGGGTACCTGCAGGTCAAGCCGAACTCGCGCAACGTCGTCCCGGGCGAGGTGCGGATGTCGGTCGAATTCCGCAACGCCAGGGACTCGACGCTGCTCGCGATGGTCGCCGAGTTGAAGTCCTGCGTGCGATCGATCGAAGCAGAATGCCGCGTCGCCATGGCGCTCGATGAAATCGTGTACTTCCCACCGTGCGAATTCGACGCCCGCATGGTCGCGAGCGTGCGCGCGGCGGCAGGATCGCTCGGGCTGTCGCATCGCGATATCGTGAGCGGCGCCGGGCACGACGCGGTCTACGTGGCGCGGATCGCGCCGACCGCGATGATCTTCATCCCCTGCGAAGGGGGCATCAGTCACAACGAGCTGGAGCGCGCGACGCCGCAGGATCTTGCGGCCGGGTGCAACGTTCTGTTGCACGCAGTACTCGCCCGCGCCGGAGTCACACAAGCCAAGGAGGCCGTTACATGAACGATCGCGCAGACGTTTCCACGACCCTGGAGAACTCCCCGTTCTTCATGCCGTTCTCGATGAACCGGCAGTTCAAGAGACATCCGCGCCTGCTGGCGCGCGCCGAAGGCATGCACTACTACACGCCGGAAGGTCGCAAGATCCTCGACGGCACTGCGGGACTGTGGTGCGTGAACGCGGGGCACTGCCGCAAGAAGATCGTCGACGCGGTGTCGCGAGGGGTGGCGACGCTCGATTTCGCGCCGCCCTTCCAGATGGGACACCCGCTCGCGTTTGAATTCGCCGAGCGGCTGCAGCCGCTGTTGCCCAAGGGTTTGACGCGGATGTTCTTCACCAATTCGGGGTCCGAGTCGGTGGACACGGCGCTCAAGCTCGCGCTCGCCTACCACCGCGTGCGCGGCGAGGGGCACCGAATGCGCCTCATCGGCCGCGAGAAGGGCTATCACGGCGTCAACTTCGGCGGCACGGCAGTCGGCGGCATCGTCGGCAACCGCAGGATATTCGGTGCGCTGGTGACGGGCGTGGATCACATCCGCCACACGCACGATCTGGCGCGCAACGCGTTTTCGCGCGGCCAGCCGAAGCATGGTGCGGAGCTCGCCGAGGACCTCGAGCGCCTGTGCCAGTTGCACGATCCCTCCACCATCGCCGCGGTCATCGTCGAGCCGGTCGCGTGCTCGGCGGGCGTGTACGTGCCGCCGCAGGGCTATCTGCAGAAGCTGAGAGAGATTTGCGATCGCCACGGCATCCTGCTCATCTTCGATGAAGTGATCAACGCCTGGGGACGCCTGGGGCAGCCGTTCGCGTCGCAGCATTTCGGCGTCACGCCCGACCTGATCACGACCGCGAAAGGCATCACCAACGGCACGGTGCCGATGGGCGCGGTGTTCATGAAGGAGGATATGTATCAGGCCTTCATGACCGGTCCCGAGAATACGATCGAAATGCCGCACGGCTACACCTACTCGGCTCACCCGGTCGCCTGCGCGGCGGGCCTTGGCACGATGGAGGTGTACGAGGAAGAGGGGCTGCTCACGCGCGTTGGCGAGATCGCGCAGTACTGGGAGGACGCGGCGCACTCGCTGAAGGACTGCCCGAACGTCGTCGACATCCGCAACATCGGCCTGATCGCGGCGGTGGAACTTTCACCGCGCGCGGGGGCGCCGGGCGCACGCGGCTTCGAAGCGCACCTGATGGCGTTCGAAAAAGGCGCCTACATCCGCTCCACCGGCGACATTCTCGCGTTTGCGCCGCCGCTCATCATCCAGAAATCGGAGATCGACGAGCTCTTCGGCGTCGCGCGCGAGGTGCTGAAGGCGATCGCGTAGCGAGGGACGGAAAAAAAGGGGGGGACAGACCACGTTTTCCGGAACGGCGGAAAACGTGGTCTGTCCCCCTCTTGGGCGCGGCCAGCTACCGCCCGTCGCGAATCTCCGCGGCGACGCTGTCGATCAGGCGGCGGGCGATCGAGATTCTGCTCGGGAGCCTCGGCAATTGCAGCACGTCGAACCAAGACGCGGCCTCGATCTCCCCCGCCTGCGGACGCAGTTCGCCGCTCACCCAGTCGGCGGCGAAAGCGATCATGAGCGAGTGCGGAAACGGCCAGGGCTGGCTCGCAAAATAACGCGCGTTCGCGACGCGCACGCCGACTTCCTCCTCCACCTCGCGCGCAAGGCACTGCTCGAGCGCCTCTCCCGGCTCGACGAAGCCCGCGAGCGCGCTGTACATGCCGGGCGGAAAGTGCGGGCTTCGCGCGAGCAGCAGTTCGCGGCCGCGGCGCACCAGCGCCATCACGGCAGGGGCGATGCGCGGGTACGCGGCGAGCCCGCAGGCGGTGCAGACGCGCACGTGCTCGCCGGATTTCGCCTCGGTGGGCGCAGCGCAGCGGCCGCAGAATTGGTGCGAGCGGTCCCAGTCGATCAACTGCAGGGCGCGGCCTGCCAGCGCGAAATGCGCGTCGTCGAGCACCGAGAACAGCGTGCGCAGTCCCTCCCATGCGGTTCCCGCGGGCGCGGCGGCGTCTGCGGGCAGCTCCACGGCCCAGCAGTCGGTCTCGGCGAGCTGCCCCAGATAGAGCGTTCGGAGCGGCGAGACTTCCAGGAAGGCGTGACGTTCGCGCGAAGCGAGCCGCGCCCAGCTCGGTCGCACCGGCACTCGCGGGTCGTCCGAAGGCGCGCCGCCGGGCGGACCGAGTTCGACGAGGAGCCTGTCGCCGCGAAACAGGAACCAGTGCGCCGTGCCTTCGGCACCCGCAGCCTGCGCGCCGCCGACGAACCGCGGCGGCGCCATGAACGGCGTGTCGTGCATGGGCGAATTCTATTCGGCGCGCCGTCTACTCCAGCGCCTGGGCGATGGCTTTGGCGCCGCGCTCGATGAGGAACGCCTTGAACGCCTGCGCCACCGGCGACAGGCGCTTGCGCTCGCGGTGGATCACGTGCCAGGCGCGCATCACGGGCGTGCCGTCGACGTGCAGCACGAAAAGACGCTTCGCCTGCAGCTCGAGCGCCACCGTGTGCAGCGACAAAAACCTCACGCCCATGCCCGCCATCACCGCCTGCTTGATGGTCTCGTTGGAGCTCATTTCGATGGTCTCGCGCGGGCGAAAGCGCCGCGCGCTGAAGAACCGCTCCATCGCGCTGCGCGTGCCCGAGCCGCGTTCGCGGATCAGGAAGGTCTCGCCGCCAAGGCGCGCCAGGGCCACGCGCTTGCGCCGCGCGAGCGGGTGACCGGGCGCCGCGATGATCGCGATCGGGTGCTTGGCAAAGGCGACCGCCGTGGTGTCCAGCCTGCGCGGCGGCGTGCCCATGATGGCCAGGTCGATGGTGTTTTCGGCCAGGTCGCGCACCACCGCCTCGCGATTGCTCACCGAGAGACGCACCTGCACGTTCGGGTGCCGGCGCCGGAACTCCGCGAGCAGCATCGGCACGTGGTATTTCGCCGTGCTGACCGTGGAGATCGCGAGTTCGCCGCCGCCCCGGCCCTGCAGTTCCGCGATCGCCTCCTCGGCCTCGCGCAGGCGCGCCGCGACCGCCCGCGCGCAGTCGACGATCTCGCGCCCCGCCGGGGTGACGTCGAGGCGCCGGCCCATCTGCTCGACGAGCGGCAGGCCGATCTCCTGCTCGAGCTGGCGCAGTTGCATCGAGACCGCCGGCTGCGTCAGGTGCAGCTCGGCGGCGGCGCGCGAGAACGACCCGAGGCGCGCGACCGCCTCGAACGCGCGCAGCCGCCGCAGACTGGTGTGCCTGAGAGCCATTTGCAAGTAGATCTTATACTTCAAATAAGAAACCGTGAATTGCCCTTATAGATCGCAGGGAGTACAAAGCCTGCAGATCAAGGAGGCCACATGGGCAAACTGGAATCCGTGAAGACACCGAACGAGTCGGCCGCGCGCTACCAGGCGGGCGTACTCAAGTACACGCAGATGGGTTACTGGGAGCCGGATTACCGGCCCAGGGACACCGACGTGCTGGCGCTGTTTCGCATCACGCCGCAGGAGGGCGTGGATCCCGAAGAGGCAGCCGCCGCAGTGGCGGGCGAATCCTCGACCGCGACCTGGACCGTGGTCTGGACCGATCGCCTCACCGCCTGCGAGAGGTACCGCGCCAAGGCCTACAAGGTCGAGCCGGTCCCCGGCACGCCGGGGCAGTTCTTCGCCTACATCGCCTACGACCTCGATCTGTTCGAGGGCGGCTCGATCGCCAACCTGACCGCATCCATCATCGGCAACGTGTTCGGCTTCAAGCCGCTGAAAGCGCTGCGCCTGGAGGACATGCGTTTTCCCGTGGCCTACGTCAAGACCTTCGACGGACCGCCCACCGGCATCGTGGTCGAGCGCGAGCGCCTCGACAAGTTCGGCCGTCCGCTGCTGGGCGCCACCGTCAAGCCCAAGCTCGGGCTCTCGGGCAAGAACTACGGCCGCGTCGTGTACGAGGCCCTGAAGGGCGGTCTGGATTTCACGAAGGATGACGAGAACATCAACTCGCAGCCCTTCATGCACTGGCGCGACCGGTTCCTGAATTGCATGGAGGCGGTGAACCGGGCGCAGGCCGCGAGCGGCGAGGTGAAGGGCCATTACCTCAACGTCACCGCGGCGACCATGGAGGACATGTACGAGCGCGCCGAGTTCGCGAAGGAACTCGGCAGCGCGATCGTCATGATCGACCTGGTGATCGGCTACACCGCGATCCAGTCGATGTCCAAGTGGTCGCGCAGGAACGACATGATCCTGCACCTGCACCGCGCCGGCCACGGCACCTACACGCGGCAGAAGTCGCACGGCATCTCGTTTCGCGTCATCTCGAAGTGGATGCGGCTCGCGGGGGTCGACCACATCCATGCCGGAACCGTCGTCGGCAAGCTCGAGGGCGACCCGAACACGGTGCAGGGCTTCTACAACGTACTGCGCGAGGAGCACAACCCGGTCGATCTGCAGCGGGGCCTGTTTTTCGAGCAGGACTGGGGCGGGCTGCGCAAGGTGATGCCGGTCGCCTCCGGCGGGATCCACGCCGGCCAGATGCACCAGCTGATCCACTACCTGGGCGAGGACGTGGTGCTGCAATTCGGCGGCGGCACCATCGGCCACCCGATGGGCATCGCCGCGGGCGCAACGGCCAACCGCGTGGCGCTGGAGGCGATGGTGCTTGCGCGCAACGAAGGCCGCGACCTCTGGAACGAGGGGCCGCAGATCCTGACGGAGGCGGCGCGCCATTGTGCGCCGCTCAAGGCGGCGCTCGATACCTGGGGTGAGGTCACTTTCGACTACGCCTCGACCGATACGCCCGATTACGTCCCCACGCCGACCGCTTCCTGAGGGAGCCTGCCATGAGACTGACACAAGGGGCATTTTCCTTTCTGCCCGACCTGAACGACGCGCAGATCCGCGCGCAGGTGCAATACTGCCTGGGCAAGGGATGGGCCGTTTCGATCGAGTACACCGACGACCCGCACCCGCGCAACACCTACTGGGAGATGTACGGCATGCCGATGTTCGACCTGAAAGACGCCGCGGGCGTCTTGGCCGAAATCGACGCCTGCCGCAGGACTTTCCCCAATCATTACGTCAAGGTGAACGCCTTCGACTCGACCAAGGGCTGGGAGTCGCTGCGCATCTCCTTCATCGTCAACCGGCCGAAAAAGGAGCCCGGCTTCGGCCTCGCGCGCGTGGAAGGCGAGGGCCGCAAAGTCCGCTACACGACGCGTGCCTATGCGGCCGAGCGACCGGAAGGCGAGCGCTACTGATCCGGCGGGAAAGTGACGCCGAACGATCCCATGTCCGCCCCGGAAAACCTGCCGCTCGACCTGGAGGCGCTGTACCGCGACTCGAACGTGCGCGATGCCCTCGAGGCGCTCGACCGCGAGCTGGTGGGGCTCGTTCCGGTGAAAACGCGCGTGCGCGAAATCGCCGCGCTGCTGCTGGTCGAGAAACTGCGCCGCTCGGTCGGCCTGCAGGCCGATGCGCCGCCGCTGCACATGAGCTTCACCGGCAATCCGGGCACTGGCAAGACGACCGTGGCGATGAAGATGGCCTCCATCCTGCATGGCCTCGGCTATGTGCGTAAGGGGCATCTGGTCGCGGTGACGCGAGACGACCTGGTCGGCCAGTACATCGGTCACACCGCACCGAAGACCAAGGAGGTGCTCAAGCGCGCGATGGGCGGGGTGCTGTTCATCGACGAGGCCTACTACCTCTACCGGCCGGAAAACGAGCGCGACTACGGCCAGGAGGCAATCGAGATCCTGCTGCAGGTGATGGAGAACCAGCGCGACGACCTGGTGGTGATTTTCGCCGGCTACAAGGATCGGATGGAGCGGTTTTTCTCCTCCAACCCGGGCATGGCCTCGCGCGTCGCGCACCACGTCGATTTCCCGGACTACGGCCAGGCGGAGCTGTTCGAGATCGCGACGCTGATGCTCGGACGCATGCAGTACACGTTGAGCGAAGCCGCGGCGCAGGCGCTGCGCGAGTACATTGCGCTGCGCAAGACGCAGCCGCACTTCGCCAATGCGCGCTCGGTGCGCAATGCGCTCGACCGCGCGCGCCTGCGGCAGGCAAACCGCCTGTTCGAGCGGCGCGGCGCGGCGCTCACGCCCGCCGACCTGATGACGCTCGAAGCCGAGGACCTCCGTGCGAGCCGGGTGTTTCGCGGCGGTACCGGGGAAACCGACTGATGCTCGAAGCGCTCATTTTCGATCTCGACGGCACGCTCGCCGACACCGAGGAAACGCACCGCCAGGCGTTCAACGCGGCGTTCATGAAGTTCGAACTGGGTTGGGACTGGGATCCGCGGCGCTACGCGCAGCTGCTCCGGATTTCCGGTGGCAAGGAACGTCTTGTGCATTACGTCGAGACGCTCGGCCTCGCGCCGAATGAGCGCGCGCGCATCCTCGAGCTGGTGCCGGCGCTGCATCGCACCAAGACGCGCATCTACACCGAGTTGCTGGAGCAGGGCCGGCGGCCGTTCCGGCCCGGGGTCGCGAAGCTGCTGCAGGCCGCAAGCGACGCCGGGCTGAAGCTCGCCATCGCTTCGACCACGACTTCGGCCAACATCGATGCGCTGTTGCGCGCCAATCTGGGGCAGGCACCGCATCCGGCGTTCAGCGTCATCGCTTGCGGCGATCAGGTGCGCGCCAAGAAACCCGCACCCGACATCTACAACCTCGCGCTGGCGAGTCTGCGCCTGTCGGCCCCGCAGTGCATCGCGTTCGAAGATTCGGTAAACGGCCTGCGATCGGCCAGGGCAGCGGGCCTTGTCACGGTCGTGACGCCGTCGCGCTGGAATGCGGACGAGGACTTCAGCGACGCCGACCGCGTGCTGGAATCGCTCGAGGACATCGACCTTCCGGCGCTCGGGCGCCTCCTGGGAGAAGCGCGTGCCGAGACGTGAAACCACCATTACCGAGTACATCATCGGTGAGCAGCGCAAGTTTCCCGGCGCGACCGGGGGCTTCACCGCGCTCCTGAACGACATCCGGCTTGCCTGCAAGCGCATCGCCTACCTCGTCGGCAAGGGTGCGCTCGCCGGAGTTCACGGCCCGGCCGGCTCGCGAAACAGCCGGGGCGAAGAGCAACACAAGCTCGACGTGCTCGCGAACGACATCTTCCTCGCCACGAATGAATGGGGAGGCCATCTCGCAGGGATGGCCTCCGAGGAACTCGAAGCCCCCTACGCGATACCGGCGGAATATCCGCGCGGCCGGTACCTGCTCGCCTTCGACCCTCTCGACGGCTCCTCCAACATCGACGTCAACGTCTCTGTCGGATCGATATTTTCGGTGCTTGCCTGCCCGGAGGGCGTCGCGGGCGAGAGCGAGCTTGCATTCCTTCAGCCGGGCTCCCGCCAGGTCTGCGCCGGTTACGCCATCTACGGCCCCACGACCATGCTGGTGCTGACTTTCGGGCGTGGCGTACACGGTTTCACGCTCGATCGGGAGATCGGCGAGTTCATCCACACGCACCCCGACCTGCGGGTGCCCGAGGAGGCGAGCGAATTCGCGATCAACACCTCGAACGCGCGCTTCTGGGAGCCCGCCGTGAAGCGCTACGTCGATGAATGCCTAGCGGGACGCAGCGGGCCGCGCGACAAGGACTTCAACATGCGCTGGGTCGCCTCGCTCGTCGCCGAAACCCATCGCATCCTGATGCGGGGCGGCGTGTTCCTGTATCCGCGCGACGAGCGCGAGCAGGGGCGCGCCGGGCGGCTTCGGCTGCTCTACGAGGCGAACCCCATCGCGATGGTGATCGAGCAGGCCGGCGGCAGGGCGAGCACCGGCTACGGCCCGGTGCTCGCAGTCGAACCGAAGAGCCTGCACCAGAGAACCGGGTTCGTGTTCGGCGCGCGGCGCGAGGTCGAGCGCATCGAGGCCTATCACCGGGACCACAACGAGCGCCCGTACGACGCGCCGCTGTTCGCCGCGCGCGGGCTGTTCCGCGCCGCCGACGGCGCCTGAATCCCGAGGGAGCGCAACCCATGTCCGCGAAACACCCGATCATCGCCATCACCGGGTCCTCCGGCGCCGGCACCACTTCGGTCATGCGCGTTTTCGACCAGATCTTCGGGCGCGAGCGCGTCAAGGCCGCCTACGTCGAAGGTGACGCGTTTCACCGCTACGACCGCACCGAGATGAAGCAGAAAATGGCCGAGGAACTGGCGCGCGGCAATCAGCACTTCAGCCACTTCGGCCCCGATAACAACCTGTTCGGGGAGCTCGAGGCGCTGTTTCGCGACTACGGCGCCGGTGGCAGCGGCCGGACGCGCAAGTACCTGCACAGCGACGAGGAGGCGGCGCCGTATCAGCGGCCGCCCGGCACCTTCACCGACTGGGAGTCGCTGCCCGCCAATACCGACTTGCTGTTCTACGAGGGACTGCACGGCGCGGTGGTCACCGATCGGGTGAACGTCGCGCAGCACGTCGATCTGCTCATCGGCGTGGTGCCGGTGATCAACCTGGAGTGGATCCAGAAGCTGCACCGGGACAAGGCCGCGCGCGGCTATTCCACCGAGGCGGTGACCGACACGATCCTGCGGCGCATGCCGGACTACATTCAATACATCATTCCGCAGTTCGCGCAGACGCACATCAACTTCCAGCGCGTGCCGATCGTGGACACCTCGAACCCGTTCATCGCGCGCCACATCCCGAGCGCCGACGAGAGCTTCCTCGTGATCCGCTTCGCCAATCCACGCGGCATCGACTTCCCCTACCTGCTGACGATGCTGCACGACTCGTTCATGTCGAGGCCGAACACCATCGTCTGTCCCGGCGGCAAGATGGACCTGGCGATGCAGCTCATCTTCACCCCGCTGATCTGGCGGCTGATGGAAAGAAGGAAGCAAGCGATGGAGAAGCGGTAGATCATGTTTTCGCGCG
>Ga0156084_153_pt1 | contig 13866 bp, 13 predicted proteins | sample RifCSPlowO2_02_FD_107737 | JGI IMG/M metagenome (GOLD analysis project Ga0156084, IMG submission 107737) | Betaproteobacteria bacterium RIFCSPLOWO2_02_FULL_66_14
GGGCGAGATCGGTCCGCGCGAGGCGATCGCGGTGGGCGTGGTGTTCGCCGCGCTCGCCTTCGCGCTCGTTCTCTATCTCAATGCGCTCGCCATTGGGCTTTCGTTCGTCGCTCTCGCGATCGCGTGGAGCTATCCGTTCAGCAAGCGGTTCTTCTCGATGCCGCAGGCGTATCTCGGCATCGCGTTCGGATTCGGCATCCCCATGGCCTATGCCGCAATCCAGGCACGGCTGCCCTGGGAGTGCTGGGCGCTGATGGCGGCCAACGTCTGCTATGCCTTCGCCTACGACACCGAATACGCGATGGTGGATCGCGACGACGATCTCAAGCTCGGCATTCGCACCTCCGCGATCACGCTCGGGCGCTGGGACGTCGCCGCAGTGATGGCGGGCTACGCGGGAATGCTTGCGATTCTCGCGGGCCTGGGAATCGCGATCGGTCTGCGATGGCCGTACTTCGCGGGCCTGGCCGTAGCGGCGGGGTTGGCCGCGCGGCACTGGTGGCTGATTCGCGATCGAACGCGCGAAGGCTGCTTCAAGGCCTTCATGAACGCCAACTGGATCGGTGCCGCAGTGTTCGCCGGCATCGTGGCGCCGATGCTCGCGCACTGGATCCGGGGGGGGCTGTGAACTACCTCGATCTGCGCGAATTCGTCGCGCGCCTCGAAGCGCTGGGCGAATTGAAGCGCGTCACGGCGGAAGTCTCGCCCCGGCTCGAAATGACCGAAATCTGCGACCGGCTGCTCCGTGCGGGCGGGCCGGCGGTGCTGTTCGAGCGTCCCGCGGGCCACACCCTGCCCGTGCTCGGAAACCTGTTCGGCACGGTGCGCCGCGTCGCGCTCGCGATGGGCGCCGAGGATCCGGCGGCATTGCGCGACATCGGCCGGCTGCTTGCGGCGCTGCGCGAGCCGGAGCCCCCCAAAGGCCTGCGCGATGCCTGGGAAAAGCTCCCGGACCTGCGCCAGCTGCTGTCCAAGGTTCTCGACATGGCGCCCAAGGTGGTCTCGGGCCCTGCCTGCCAGCAGCGCGTGTTCGAAGGCGTGGACGTGGATCTTGGCCGGCTGCCGATCCAGACCTGCTGGCCCGGCGATGCCGGTCCGCTCATCACCTGGGGCCTGACCGTGACGCGCGGACCGCTGAAGCCACGCCAGAACCTGGGCATCTACCGCCAGCAGGTCATCGCGCCCAACCGCCTGATCATGCGCTGGCTCGCACATCGGGGCGGCGCGCTCGACTTCCGCGACCACACGCTGGCGAATCCGGGAAAGCCGTTTCCGGTCGCGGTCGCGCTCGGCGCGGACCCCGCGACGATCCTCGCCGCAGTGACGCCGGTTCCAGACTCGCTCGGCGAATACCAGTTTGCGGGATTGCTGCGCGGGTCGCGGACCACCCTTGCGAAGTGCATCGGCAGCGATTTGCAGGTTCCCGCCACGGCCGAGATCGTGCTCGAGGGCGCGATTCATCCCGGCGACGTGGCGCTCGAAGGGCCGTTCGGCGACCACACGGGCTACTACAACGAAACCGAGACCTTTCCGGTGCTGACGATCGATCGCATCACGACGCGTCGGTCACCGATCTACCACAGCACCTACACCGGGAAACCGCCGGACGAGCCGGCGATGCTCGGCGTCGCGCTGAACGAGGTGTTCGTGCCGCTGCTCGCGAAGCAGTTTCCCGAAATCGCGGACTTCTATCTGCCGCCCGAAGGCTGTTCGTACCGCATGGCCGTGGTGAGCCTGAAAAAGCAATACCCCGGCCACGCCAAGCGCGTGATGTTCGGCGTCTGGAGCTATCTGCGGCAATTCATGTACACAAAGTTCATCGTCGTCGTGGACGACGACGTCGACGTGCGCGACTGGAAGGAGGTCGTCTGGGCGATCACCACGCGCGTCGATCCGGCGCGCGACACGCTGATCGTCGAGAACACGCCGATCGACACTCTCGATTTCGCGAGCCCCGTCGCCGGACTCGGCTCGAAAATGGGAATCGATGCGACGCACAAGTGGCAGGCGGAAACCGCGCGGCACTGGGGAAGGCCGATCGCGATGTCGGCCGAAGTGAAGCAGCGCGTGGACGCACTCTGGAAGGAACTCGGGCTTTGAACGGGCAGACGGACTACGAGGGACTCATTGCGTGGACGCACGTGATGTACGCGCTTCACGCCGTGTCGGTGTTTGCGGGTCTCGCGACGCCCATGTTCGTGGTCACCGCATTCGTCACCGGATGGCCGTCGATCATCGCCGTGCTGATCAATTACGTGAAACGCCCGCAGGCAGCCGGAACGCCGCTCGAATCGCATCTGCGCTGGCAATTGCGCAGCTTCTGGTGGGCGCTGCTCTGGAGCGCGATCGCGATCCTGCTCTGGCTCACGATTCTGGGGATCGTGTTTGCCGTGCCTTTGCTGCTCCTCGTCGGCGCGTGGGTGGTCTACCGCGTCGCACGCGGCTGGCTCGCACTTCTCGGTGGCAAGCCGATGCCGGTCTAGTCGCGACGCCCGAGCAGCAGTCCGAGCAGCAGCCCGAGCCCCGCCGCAATTCCCGCGACCTTCCACGGGTTTTCGTGCGCATATCGATCGGTGGCTGCGGCTGCGATCTTGGACTTGTCGATCAGCGCCTGTTCGGCTTCCGCCAGCCGTGCCCGCGCGTGGCGCAGATGATCTTCGAGTCGTGCGCGCGTCGTGCGAATGCGCTCGCCGGTTTCCGCTGCAGTCGCCTTCACCAGTTCTTCGGCATCGGCAACCAGGACGCGCAAATCCTGAACCAGGCGATCGCTGACGGGGGTGGTGTTGTCGTTCATCTGAATTTCTCCGCTGGGAATCGGATTCAATCTACACGCCTGCGCGGATCCCCCGTTGACGGGCGTCAAACTCGCAGACTAGGTACAGGGGAACCGAGGTTCCCCCGTGACCCCCTCCTAGGGTTTCGGGTCGTAGACCCAGCGCAGCAGCGCATCGAACGCCGCCTGAGACTGGTGCGCGCTCGGATGGTTCACCAGCATGACCACGATGTGGCGCCGGCCGCGCGCGTCGAGCACGTAGCCCGCCATCGCGCGCGCGTCCGAAAGGAGCCCCGTCTTGATGTGCGCGTTGCCCGCCACGCCGTCGTTCTTCAAGCGTCGCCGCATCGTGCCGTCGACCGCCGCCACGGGCATCGACGCCATGAATTCAGGCATCACGCTGCTGCGCCACGCGAGTTGAAGAATGGCCGCCAGCGTGGCCGCGCTGCTGCGCTCCAGGCGCGACAGTCCAGATCCATTTTCCATCACGAGGTCTGTGGCAGCCACGCCCCGCGCCTCGAGCCACTGGCGGATCGCGCGAGCCGCCTGGTCGGCGCGGGCCGGAGGTCCGCCGATTTCGGCCCCGATCGTCAGGAAGAGCTGCCGGGCGATGACGTTGTTCGAGTACTTGTTCATGTCCCGGACGATTTCCGCGAGCGCGATCGACTCATGGACATGGAAGGGCCTGGCGCCCGGAGTTACGCTGCCGTCCCGAACCGACCCGGTCCAGCTTCCGCCGATCTCTCCCCAGAGCTGTCGAACGACCCCGGAAACGTGAGCATTGGGTTCAAGAAGAGCAACGTTGATGACACGTTCGCCGCAAGATAACGGAAATTGACCGGAGAAACTGGCGCTTTGCTTTCCCGAATCAAACGCCGGTTTGAGGAGATCCCGGAAGGCCCGACCCTCGGGGCAGGGACCTTGGGAGACCTTCAGCCGATTGATCAACTCGAGTCCCGGTGGCCTGGGATCGACGTCGATCCGCACCGAGCCCTGCTCCGGCTCCGCGAAGAACGAAAACCGAAGCGACCGGAAGTTGACGAGCAACGCGTCCGGCAGCACGTTGTAGGGACGAAACGTCTCGCCATCGAATTGGCCGGGATCGCGCTGGGTTGGTTCGAACTGGCCTCGATCGAGAATCAGGTCGCCGCGGATCTCGCGCAGGCCCTTCGCTCGCAGCGCGCGCAGCAGCATCCAGAGCGATTCCTGGTTCAGTTTGGGATCGCCGTAGCCCTTGAGCACCAGGTTGCCTGCGAGGACCCCGTCGGTGAGGGTGCCATCCAGGTAGGCCTCGGTTTTCCAGCGGTACGCCGGCCCGAGCAACTCCAGCGCGGCGAGCGCGGTCACGAGCTTCATCACCGAGGCGGGGTTCATCGCGGTGCGGTGGTTGACGCTGAGCGTGTACCGGGGTGAATCGACCTCCTGAACCAGGGCGGCGGCCGATGCGCCCGGCAGCCCCGCGGCGCGCAACTCCTTGAAGACGGACGACGGCCACCCTTCTTGCGCAGAGGCGCCGATCGAGAATGTCAGTGCGAGGAGACCGACGGCGCGCGAGACGCTCATGCTGGGATTCTATTGAGACGGGGCATGGCGAGTGGATGTAAGCGCACACTCACAAACAGCTGTGGCGTCCGCCGCGCACTCTATTTGCCGCCACTGGTCGCGCGGAACTTGAAACCGGGACCAACCGTCGCTATTATTAGCACTCGCACAGGATGAGTGCTAGCAGACTCGCCTAGTTTCCTGCGCGGTCTGCAACCTTTTGTTTTCTTGGAGATTAACTGGAGATTCGAATGAAAATCAGACCACTGCATGATCGAGTGATCGTGAAACGCATCGATGAAGAGCGCAAGTCGGCGGGGGGCATCGTCATCCCGGACACGGCTGCTGAAAAGCCCGACCAGGGCGAAATCGTCGCGGTTGGCAAGGGCAAGAAAGCCGAAGACGGCAAGTTGATCGCACTCGACGTCAAGGTCGGCGATCGCGTGCTGTTCGGGAAATACTCGGGCCAGACCGTCAAGGTCAAGGGCGAAGAACTCCTCGTGATGCGCGAGGAAGACATCATGGGCGTCATCGAAGGCGCCTGATCGTGAATCGAATCCTCAACGAGGAGAGAATCTAATGCCTGCCAAGGAAGTACGTTTCCACGAAAGTGCCCGGACCAAGATGGTCCACGGGCTGAACATCCTGTCGGACGCAGTCAAGGTCACGCTGGGGCCCAAGGGCCGCAACGTGGTGCTCGAGCGTTCGTTCGGCGCCCCCACCGTCACGAAGGACGGCGTTTCGGTCGCGAAGGAAATCGAACTGAAGGACAAGTTCGAGAACATGGGCGCGCAGATGGTGAAGGAAGTCGCGTCGAAAACCTCGGACGTCGCCGGTGACGGCACGACGACCGCGACCGTACTGGCACAAGCCATCGTGCGGGAGGGAATGAAGTACGTCGCCTCCGGCATGAACCCGATGGACCTGAAGCGCGGCATCGACAAGGCGGTCGACGCCGTGGTCGAGGAACTGAAGAAGATCTCCAAGCCGTGCACGACGACCAAGGAAATCGCGCAGGTCGGCTCAATCTCGGCCAATGCCGACAACGACATCGGCAAGATCATCTCCGATGCGATGGACAAGGTCGGCAAGGAAGGCGTGATCACGGTCGAGGACGGCAAGAGCCTGAAGAACGAGCTCGACGTCGTCGAAGGCATGCAGTTCGACCGGGGCTATCTCTCGCCGTACTTCATCAATAATCCGGAAAAACAGGTCGCCGTGCTCGAGGATCCGTTCATCCTGCTGCACGACAAGAAGATCAGCTCGATCCGCGAGCTCCTGCCGCTGCTCGAGCAGGTGGCGAAGGCAGGCAAGCCTCTGCTGATCATCGCAGAGGAAGTCGAAGGCGAGGCGCTCGCCACGCTGGTGGTGAACAACATCCGCGGCATCCTGAAGACCGTTGCCGTGAAGGCGCCGGGGTTCGGTGACCGCAGAAAAGCGATGCTCGAAGACATGGCCGTCCTCACCGGCGGCACGGTGATCAGCGAGGAACTGGGCCTGAAACTCGAAAACGCGACCCTCAAGGACCTCGGCCGCGCGAAGAAGGTGGAGGCCGGCAAGGAAAACACCACCCTCATCGACGGCGCGGGCGACAAGAAGCAGATCGAAGGCCGCGTCAAGCAGGTCCGCGTGCAGATCGACGAGGCGACCAGCGACTACGACCGCGAGAAACTGCAGGAGCGCGTGGCGAAGCTCGCCGGCGGCGTGGCGGTGATCAAGGTCGGCGCTGCGACCGAGTTCGAGATGAAGGAGAAGAAGGCGCGCGTCGAGGACGCGCTGCATGCCACCCGCGCCGCGGTCGAAGAAGGCGTGGTTCCCGGCGGCGGCGTGGCGTACCTGCGCGCGCGCGAATCGATCTCGGGCAAGATCAAGAGCGATAACCACGACCAGGAGGCCGGCATCAAGATCGTGATGAAGGCGCTCGAAGAGCCGCTGCGCCAGATCGTCGCCAACACCGGTGCCGAACCCTCGGTGGTGGTGAACCGGGTCGTCGAGGGCAAGGGCAACTTCGGCTTCAACGCCCAGACCGAGGAATACGGCGATCTGGTCGCGATGGGCGTCATCGACCCGACGAAAGTCGCGCGCACGGCGCTGCAGAACGCGGCATCGGTCGCCGGACTCATGCTCACCACCGATGCCATGGTGGCCGAGCAGGTCGACGACAAGAAGTCCTCCACCGGTCACGCGCACGGCGGGATGGGTGGCATGGGCGGCATGGACGGGATGGATATGTGAGCTGAGGGTTCGGGCCCCTTCCGCGAAGGCGGCGGGGCCTTGCCGAACCCTCCGCACCTCCCGAGCTCTTTGGGGAAGTGTTTCCGAGAAGGGGCGCTACGGCGCCCCTTTTCTTTTGTTGAGATCACCTTTGCTACACTCGTCCAGGGAGGTGGCATGCGCATTCTGGTGGCCGAGGACGACGCGATACTCGCCGACGGAGTGATCCGCGCGCTGCGCCAGTCCGGCTACGCCGTCGACTGGGTGAAAGACGGCCTGGAAACGGATGCCGCGCTCGACGCGAATCCGTTCGATCTCATGATCCTGGACATCGGGCTGCCGAAGAAGTCGGGCCTGGACGTGCTTCGCAGGCTGCGCGGCCGCAACTCGCACCTGCCCGTGCTGATTCTCACCGCGCTCGACGGCGTCAACGACCGCGTTCGCGGACTCGATGCGGGCGCCGATGATTACCTCGCCAAGCCGTTCGACCTTGCCGAACTCGAGGCGCGCGTGCGGGCGCTCACGCGCCGGGGAATGGCGGGCGGCCCGACGCTGATGCGGCACGGCGCGCTCAGCTACGATCAGGTCGGGCGCGTCGCGCGGCTGAACGGCGAGACGCTGGATCTGTCGGCGCGCGAAGTCAGCCTGCTGGAAGTGTTCCTCGGGCGCGCCGGGCGCCTGGTGTCGAAGGACCAGCTCGTCTCGCACCTGTGCCAGTGGGGCGAGGAAGTCTCCGCGAACGCGATCGAAGTCTACGTGCACCGGTTGCGCAAGAAGCTCGAGCCGGGCGGCGTGCGCATCGTGACGGTGCGCGGACTCGGCTACAGCCTTGAAAAACCCGTTACCCGGTGATTCCGGGCAGCTGTCGCTGCTGGTCGAGATCCTCGACTGGCTGCTCGCGCCGATCATCGTGCTCTGGCCGCTGTCGGTCGTGATCACGTTCTGGGTCGCCAATACCATCGCCAACATTCCTTACGACGGCGCACTGCGCGACGCCGTGAGCGCGCTTGCGCAGCACGTTCGCTTCGAAGGCGGGCGCGCCGTGGTCGTGCTCCCGAGCGCGGCGTCGAGTTTCCTGCGCGCGGACGAGCGCGATACGGTCTGGTTCCAGGTACGCGGCACGCGCGGCGAGGTGCTTGCGGGCGACCGCGAGCTGCAGGAAATTTTTCCGGAAGAGCATCAGACGCAGAACGTCGTTTATTTCCGCGACGACGACTGGCACCACGAACCCGTGCGGATCGCCTTCATGTTCGTGTACGTCCCCGAGCAGGCGCACCGGCGCGCCGTGATCCAGGTCGGCGAAACCCTCAAGAAACGCCAGGATCTGGCGAACGAGATCATCGCCGGCATCATCGTGCCGCAGTTCTTCCTGTTCCCGCTCATCGCGCTGCTGGTGTGGTTCGGGCTGCAGCGCGGCACGCTGCCCCTCGACCGGCTGAGGCAGCGCCTGCTGTCGCGGCGGCCCTACGACCTGTCGCCGATCGACGTGCGCGAGGTGCCCGAGGAAATCGCGCCGCTCATCGCGGCGTTCAACGACCTGATGGACCGCCTGGCACAGAACCTGAAGGTCCAGGAGCGGTTCATCGCGGATGCCGCGCACCAGATGCGAACACCGCTCGCGGGGCTGCGAACGCAACTGGAGCTTGCACTGCGGCAATCCGACCCCGCCGAAATGAGGGCGAACCTGGAGCGCATACGGACGGGCGTCGATCGCGCGTCGCACGCAATTTCACAGCTGCTTTCGCTCGCGCGCTCGCAAAGCGAAACGCCACCACAGTTCGAACCGGTCGACGTGAACGCGCTGGTACGGGAAGTGACGCAGAGTTTCGTCGCGCGGGCGCTCAACGTTCGCATCGACCTGGGGTTCGAGGAGTCGGAATCGCCCGCGTCGATCGAAGGCAGTCCGCTGCTGCTTCGCGAGTTGTTCGGCAACCTCATCGACAATGCGCTGCGTTACACGCCGATGGGGGGACGCGTCACCGCGCGCGTGCGTGCGCGCGACTTCGTCACCGTCGAAATCGAGGACAACGGCACCGGGATCGGCGACAAGGAACGCGAGCTGATTTTCGAGCGCTTCTATCGCGTGCCCGGCACCGAAGCCGAGGGAACCGGGCTTGGCCTGTCGATCGTTCGCTCGATCGCGGCGCTGCACCGCGCCGCAGTCAAAGTGAGTCCGAACGCGACCGAGCGCGGCAGCGTCTTCTCGGTCGTGTTTGCGCGCCTTCTTCCGTCGGTGGAAACCAGGCACTCGAGCCCCGCGCTGCCGCGGGGGGCTTGATATAATCCGCCGCTCTCAAGTCGCGCCGGAAGCGTCGCGGCGTGCCGCAAGACGGCCAAGTAGCTCAGTTGGTAGAGCAGAGGACTGAAAATCCTTGTGTCGGTGGTTCGATTCCGCCCTTGGCCACCAGATTTCGCGAGCGCAGCGAGCAAAATCGAGCATGGCGATTCCGCCCTTGGCCACCAATCATAGGTAACGAAGTCAGCGCTTGAGCGAACCCGAATCCCGCTACGCCTGGGGTCGTCTCGCGGCGGCGCTCGCGCTCATGACGCTCGGCGGCTCCGGGATGTACGCGGTGACCGTCGTGCTGCCGCTGGTGCAAGCCGAATTCGGCGCCTCGCGCGCCGACGCGTCGCTTCCGTACACGCTCACCTTGATCGGGTTCGGTGTCGGCAGCATCCTCATGGGACGGCTTTCCGATCGTTTCGGGGTCCTAGTTCCGGCGCTCGCCGGGTCGCTCTGCCTGGGTGCCGGGTTCGTCGCTGCAGGATTCGCGCAAAGCCTCTGGCAGTTCGCGCTGATCCAGGGTCTCGCGATGGGCCTGCTCGGCAGCTCCGGGACGTTCGCGCCGCTGGTTGCCGACATTTCGCTTTGGTTCAATCGCCGGCGCGGCATCGCGGTCGCAATCTGCGCGAGCGGCAACTACCTCGCCGGTTCGCTCTGGCCGCCGGTACTGCAACACTTCTTCGACGGCTATGGCTGGCGCGCGAGCTACATCGGGGCGGGCGTATTCATCGCGATCGCCGCGCTGCCGCTGACCCTGGCGCTGCGGCGGCGGGCGCCCGTGCCGGGGCTCGCGGGCGCCGCGACGAGCATTCGCCAGGCGTCGCCGCAGTCGCTCGGCTTGTCTTCGAATTCGCTCTTCGTGCTGCTGTGCATCGCCGGGGTGTCCTGCTGCGTCGCCATGTCGATGCCTCAGGTGCACATCGTCGCGTACTGCAGCGATCTCGGCTTCGCCGCGGCGCGCGGCGCGGAAATGCTCTCGGTGATGCTCGCCAGCGGCATCGTGAGCCGACTGATCTCGGGCTGGATCTGCGACCGGATCGGGGGACTGCGGACCCTGCTGCTCGGCGCAAGCCTGCAGGCGGTCGCGCTGCTGCTGTTCCTGCCCTTCGACGGGCTGGTCGCGCTTTACGTGGTGGCTGCGCTCTTCGGGCTGTTCCAGGGCGGCATCGTGCCGTCGTACGCGATCATTGTCCGGGAGCATTTCCCGGTGCGGGAAGCAGGCTGGCGAGTGGGTTCCGTGCTGACGGCGACGCTGTTCGGCATGGCGCTCGGGGGCTGGCTGTCGGGCGCGATCTTCGACGCGACGGGCTCCTACCGGGCGGCATTTCTCAATGGCGTGGCCTGGAATCTGGTCACGATCATCATTGCCGCGGAGTTGCTGCGGCGCAAGCGCCATATCGCCAGTGCGCAGGTGGTTTAATCCCGGTCAACCGCCGGCCTTGACAGGAAGGGCTAAAATCCCCGTGGAACAAACACTTACTGTGACCGCGTTTTGACCCTGTTCGCCCTCGGCCTGAACCACCAGACCGCGCCCCTCGATGTGCGCGAGCGGATCGTGTTCGACCTCGATCGCCTGCGCGGCGCGCTTGGCGAGATCAAGCGCGGCCTCGCGAACGAGGCCGCGATCCTGTCCACCTGCAACCGGACCGAACTGTACTTTTCGGCCGAGCAGCCGACACCCACGGCCGCGTGGCTCGCGCAGTTCCACCGCATCGATCCCGGCGAACTGGCGCCCTACCTGTACACGCTGCCGCGCGAACAGGCGGTGCGACACGCGTTTCGCGTGGCCTCGGGCCTGGATTCGATGGTGCTCGGCGAACCGCAGATCCTCGGCCAGTTCAAGGACGCGGTGCGCGTCGCCGAATCCGCCGGAACGCTCGGGACCGTGCTGCACAAGCTGTTCCAGCATTCATTCGCGGTCGCGAAGGAGGTGCGATCGTCGACGCAGATCGGCGCGAACAGCGTCTCGATGGCCGCCGCCGCGGTCAAACTGGCGGCACGGATCTTCCCGACGCTGCACGAGCAGAACGTGCTGTGCATCGGCGCCGGCGAGATGATCGAACTCTGCGCGACGCATTTCGCGGCGCAGAATCCCGCGCGCCTCACGGTGGCGAACCGCACGCTGGAGCGAGCCCAGGCGCTTGCGCACCGGTTCAACGGGCGCGCCATGGAACTGCGCGAGCTCGGCGCGCACCTTGCCGAGCACGATATCGTGGTGAGTTGCACCGCGTCGTCGCTGCCGATTCTCGGCAAGGGCATGGTGGAGCGGGCGCTGAAGACGCGGCGCCACCGGCCGATGTTCATGGTCGATCTGGCCGTGCCGCGCGACATCGAGCCCGAAGTCCGCGAGTTGGACGACGTGTTCCTTTACACGGTGGACGATCTGCAGGGCATCGTTCAGGACGGTCTCGATGCGCGCCGCTCGGCGGTCGAGCAGGCAGAGGCGATCATCGAAACCCAGGTCGGGCAGTTCATGCACTGGATGGCGGCGCGCGAGGGCGTGCCGCTCATCCGGCAGCTGCGCGAGCAGGCCGAGCAGGCGCGCCGGCACGAAGTCGAGCGCGCGCTCAAGCTGCTGCAGCGGGGCGAGGATCCCAAGCAGGTGCTCGAAGCGCTGTCGCATGGCCTCGCCAACAAGCTGATGCACGCACCGACGCAGGCGCTGAACGAAGCTTCGCACGACGAGCGGCGCGCACTCGGCGAGGCGATCGCGCGCCTGTTCCGGCTTTCCCGTTGAAGGACACCCTCCGCACGCGGCTCGAGAGCCTGCGCCACAGGCTCGAGGAGTTGAACCGGCTGCTCGCCGCCGAAGACGCGACGCGCGACCTGGACCAGTTTCGCAAGCTCTCGCGCGAGCACTCGGAAGTGAGCGGCGTGGCCGGCGCCTACGCCCGATACTGCCAGGCCGAGCACGACGCGGCCGCGGCGCGCGAACTGACCGACGATCCGGCGATGAAGTCCTATGCCGAGGAAGAGCTCAAGGCTGCGCGCGCCGAGATGGAACGCCTCGAAGCCGAACTCCAGCGTCAGCTGCTGCCGAAGGACCCGAACGACGAGCGCAACATCTTCCTGGAAATTCGCGCCGGCACGGGCGGCGACGAATCCGCGTTGTTCGCAGGCGACCTGCTGCGCATGTACACGCGATTTGCGGAGCGGCGCGGCTGGCAGGTCGAGATCATCTCGGAGAGCGCCGCGGAACTCGGCGGCTACAAGGAAGTGATCGTGCGCATTCTGGGTCAGGGCGCGTACTCGGCGCTGCGCTTCGAGTCCGGCGGCCACCGCGTGCAGCGCGTCCCCCAGACCGAGGCGCAGGGGCGCATTCACACCTCGGCGTGCACCGTGGCGGTGCTGCCGGAGGCCGATGCGATCGACGACGTCGTGCTGAATCCAGCCGAACTGCGCATCGACACGTTTCGCGCCTCCGGCGCGGGCGGACAGCACGTCAACAAGACCGAATCGGCGATCCGCGTCACGCACCTGCCCTCGGGGCTGGTGGTCGAGTGCCAGGACTCGCGTTCGCAGCACCGCAATCGCGACAAGGCGCTCGCGGTGCTCGCCGCGCGGCTCAAGGACCGGCGCGAGCGCGAGCAGGCCGCGAAGACCGCCTCGACGCGCAAGGGCCTGATCGGGTCGGGCGACCGTTCCGAGCGCATCCGCACCTACAATTTTCCGCAGGGTCGGGTGACGGACCACCGCATCAACCTCACGCTTTACAAAATCGAACGCATCATGGACGGCGAGCTGGACGACGTCATCGGCGCACTCGCGGCCGAACGCCAGAACGAGTTGCTGGAGCAGCTCGCCGCCGAAACCGCTTGAAGCTTGCGGCAGCGATTGCGTCGGCTGGAATCGAGCCGCGCGAGGCGCGGCTGCTGCTGGCCGCGGTCTGCCGGATGCCGGTCGCGAGCGTTCTCGCGCACCCCGAGCGCGAACTGACCGCCGAGGAGACCGATCGGTTCTCCGCGCTGGCGGCGCGGCGGCGCGGGGGCGAGCCCATCGCCTACCTCCTCGGAATGCGCGAGTTCTACGGCCTGGAATTCAACGTCTCGCCTGCGGTGTTGATCCCGCGCCCGGAGACCGAGTTGCTCGTCGAACTCGCGATCGCCTGGCATCCGAGGCGCGTGCTCGATCTGGGTACCGGCTGCGGGGCGATTGCGCTCGCGATCAAGCACGCATTGCCCGAGGCGGAGGTGCTCGCGGTGGACTCGAGCGCGGCGGCGCTCCAAATCGCGCGATCCAATGCGCTGCGCCACGGCCTGGAGGTCGAGTTCCGCCACGGCCATTGGCTCGATCCCGTCGCCGGCAAGCGGTTCGACCTGATCGTGTCGAACCCGCCCTATGTCGCGGAGGGCGACCAATATCTTGTGCAGGGCGATTTGCGCTTCGAACCGCGTGCGGCGTTGGTCGCGGGGCGCGAGGGCCTGGAGGCGATCCGGGAAATCGCGGCGCAGGCCGCGCCGTACCTTCTGCCGGGCGGGTGGCTATGCTTCGAGCACGGACTCGGTCAGGACGTGGCCGTCAGGAAACTGCTCTACGCGAACGGTTTCGAAGCGGTCGCCACCTGGCCGGACCTCGCCGGCATTGCACGCGCCAGCGCCGGCCGGGTAAAATCCGAGTCAATCAATCAAGTATTCCGAGGCCGCCCATGAACGTTCAGGATCGCATCAAAGAGCAGGTCACGCAGAACCCCGTGGTGCTCTTCATGAAGGGCACGCCGCAGTTCCCGCAGTGCGGCTTTTCTTCGCTGGCGGTGCAGGTGCTCGGCGCCTGCGGCGTGAATCGCTTCGTCAGCGTCAACGTGCTGGAGGATGCCGAGATCCGGCAGGGCATCAAGGAATACGCGAGCTGGCCGACGATCCCGCAGCTCTACGTCAACGGCGAATTCGTCGGCGGCTCGGACATCATCCGCGAAATGTACGAAAGCGGCGAGCTGCAGAAACTTCTCGAAGGCACAAAGCAGCAGGCCTAGTATGCAGACACGTTAATTACGAAACATAGTGGCAACCGAGCTTTCGATCCGCGTCCTGACGCGTAAATGTCCAGTCGATGCCAC
>Ga0156084_154_pt9 | contig 13486 bp, 16 predicted proteins | sample RifCSPlowO2_02_FD_107737 | JGI IMG/M metagenome (GOLD analysis project Ga0156084, IMG submission 107737) | Betaproteobacteria bacterium RIFCSPLOWO2_02_FULL_66_14
ACCCGGCAATGCAGCCCCTGCAGCGCTCGCCGTTCCGGCGGGCGCTGGATTTTCTCTACGCCGCGAGCGGCGCGCTGGCGGCATGCTGCCTCGCCGGGATCGCGGTGATGATGCTCGCGCAGGCGGGAATGCGCGAAGTCGGCCTGCTTCTCCGGGGCGCCGACGACATCGTTTCCTGGCTTTGCGCCGGTTCCGCGTTCCTGGCGCTCGGCTACACCTTCAGGCATGGCGAACTGGTGCGGGTCGGGTTGGTGCTCGAACACGTCGGCGCGCGGACGCGACACCGCATGGAAATCGTCGCGCTCGGCGCGGCGCTGGTGGTCGTCGGCTACATCACCTTCGCGGTCGTGCGCTTCGTCCATCAGAGCTGGAAGTTCGGCGAGATCGCGCAGGGACTGCTCCAGGTGCCGATCTGGATCCCGCAGATGACGCTGGTGATCGGTGCGATCGTGTTCTTCGTCGCCTTGCTGGACGAATTCGTGGTCCTGTTGCGCGGCGAGACGCCGGCCTACCTGCGTGCCGAGGAACAGCGGCGCGTGCAGAAGGATTTGACCGAAAACCTCTGATGAGCACGATCACGGTCGCCGCGATCCTGTTCGGGTTCATGCTGCTGCTGCTCGCTGGCGGGCTGTGGATCGCGATGGCGATGAGCGTCGTCGCGTGGTTCGGCCTGCAGGTCTTTACCAGCAGCCCCCCGGAAGTCAGCCTGTTCCAGTCGTTCTGGGGTTCGAGCGCTTCCTGGACGCTGGCGGCCCTGCCGCTGTTCGTCTGGATGGGCGAAATCCTGTTTCGCACGCGGCTCTCGGAAGAGATGTTCGAGGGGCTCTCGCCCTGGCTCGGCTGGCTGCCGGGAAGGCTGATGCACGTCAACATCTTCGGCTGCGGCATCTTCGCCGCGGTCTCCGGGTCCTCGGCCGCGACCTGCGCGACGATCGCCAAGGTCTCGCTGCCGGAGTTGCGTCGGCGCGGCTATGACGAGAAAGTCTGCCTCGGCTCGCTGTGCGGCGCGGGCACGCTCGGCCTGCTGATTCCGCCCTCGATCATCATGATCGTGTACGCAGTGGCCGCCGAGGTTTCGATCCTGAAGATGTTCATCGCCGGCGTGCTCCCGGGCGCACTGCTGATTTCGCTGTTTTCGGGGTACATCGTGGTTTGGGCGCTATTCAATCCCTCGAAAACGCCGCAGGAGGTCGAGCGCCTGCCCTTTCTGGAACGCGTGCGCCGGGCCCGCAACCTGATTCCCTGCGTCCTGCTGATCGTATTCATCATGGCTTCGATGTTCTCCGGGTGGGCCACCGCTACGGAGGCGGCCGCGTTCGGCGTGCTGGGCGCGCTCGCCATCGCCTGGTGGAGCGGCTCGCTCAGCTGGGGCAGTTTCCGCGACAGCCTGATGGGCGCGACGCGCCTGTCGTGCATGATCCTGTTCATCCTCGCCGGCGCCGCGTTCCTCAGTTCGTGCATGGCGTTCACGGGCATTCCCAGGGCGCTCGCGGAATGGGTCGCGTCGCTCAACGCCGGCCGCCTCGAGCTGCTCGCCGTGCTCGCGGTGATTTACCTGGTGCTCGGAACGGCGATCGACGGGATCTCGATGATCGTGCTGACGGCCTCGATCGTGCTGCCGATGATCGACGCCGCGGGAATCGACCTGATCTGGTTCGGCATCTTCATCGTCATCCTGGTCGAGATCGCCCAGATCACTCCGCCGGTCGGTTTCAACCTGTTCGTGCTGCAGAACATGAGCGGGCGCGACATCAACTACGTCGCCCGGGCGTCGTTTCCGTTTTTCCTCGTGATGCTGGCGGCGCTCGCGGTGGTGGTCGTCTATCCGGGGATCGCCACCTGGCTTCCGGACCTGATCATCGGCACCGGAGCCAAATAGCGTCACGATCGGATACCGCGCCATGGCCAAGCCCATCTATCTGACCGGGGAAATCCGCAGCATCGAGCGATCCGCGGGCGAGGTCTCGCCGGCGCTGATGGAGCGCGCCGGCGCGGCAGCTGCGGATCTCGCGGCGTCGCTGCTTTCGGATCGCGATCGCGACGTCCTGGTGCTTTGCGGTCCGGGCAACAACGGCGGCGATGCGCGCGTCGTGGCGCGCGTTCTCGCCGAACGCTTCCACCGGGTTGCAGTCGCGACGCGCCCCAGTGAAGTGGCCCAAGATCGGCACTGGGGACTGGTGGTCGACGGGCTGTTCGGCATCGGGCTCGCGCGCCCGCTCGAGGGCGAGTTCGCCGAACTGGTGTCGCTCGCGAATGCGCAGCCCTGCCCGGTGCTCGCGCTCGACGTGCCGAGCGGAATCGCATCCGACACGGGGCGGGTGATGGGGCACGCGGTCCGCGCCACGCACACGATCACGTTCATCGGCCTGAAACCGGGATTGCTCACGCTCGACGGACCGGATCACTGCGGCAGCATCACGGTCGCCGACCTTGGCCTGGATGCGGAGGCCGCGCGCGCAGCCTCCGGATGGGTGATTTCACCGGATCTGTTTGCAGGCGCGCTCAGGCCGCGGCGCCGCAACTTCCACAAGGGACAGGCCGGTTGCGTCGGAATCCTGGGCGGCGCGGCGGGAATGGCGGGCGCCGCGCTGCTCGCCGGCCGCGCTGCGCTCATGCTCGGGGCCGGCCGGGTTTACGTCGGCATGCTCGATCCGGGCGCGCTCCCCGTCGACACCGGCGCCCCGGAACTGATGCTGCGTCATCCGGACGATGCGCTCGGAATGGATCTCGATGTCCTCGTGGTCGGACCGGGGCTCGGGCAGAGCGAGCGCGCGGAGACGCTGCTCGGCGCTGCGCTCGCCAGCGAAATTCCGTGCGTGCTCGATGCCGACGCGCTCAACCTGGTCGCCGAAAGCAGCGATCTGCGTCACGCCTGCGCGCGCCGAAGCGCAGAGACGCTGCTCACGCCGCATCCGGGCGAAGCCGCGCGGTTGCTCGCGCTCAGCACGCAGGACGTGCAGGCCGACCGGCTGCACGCGGCGCGAATCCTCGCCGCCAATCTCAACGCGCATGCGGTGCTCAAGGGCAACGGCAGCGTCGTCGTGGCGCGCGACGGTCACTGGTTCGTCAACACGACCGGCAATCCCGGCATGGCGTCCGCCGGGACGGGCGACGTGTTATCGGGTGTCCTGGGCGCGCTGCTCGCGCAAGGCTACTCGGGCGAATGCGCGCTCGCACTCGGCGTTCATCTGCACGGCGCCGCGGCCGACGAATGCGTTCGTTCCGGCAGCGGCCCCGTGGGCCTCACCGCGGGCGAACTGATCGGACCCGCGCGCCGCCTCTGGAACGGCTGGCTGCAGGCGGGCGACGACCTCAGGCCGCCCTCACGCGCGCCACGGGCTCCGGGTACGGGTACAGCATATTGAGCGCGACCGACTGGTGGTTCGCCTGCACGATGCGAACGTGCTCGCGGCGCAGTTCGCGCGCATGCCGCACGCCACAGGAGTGCGCGATCATGTCGATTTCCCGGTTCATGTTCATGCAGTAGTTGGCGACGCGCTGGAACTTTTCCTCCACCACCAGCCCCCGCTGCAGCCGGCGGTTGTGCGTGGTCACCCCGGTCGGGCAGGTGTTCTGGTGGCATCGCAGCGCCTGGATGCAGCCCAGCGAGAACATGAAACCGCGCGCCGTGTTGACGAAATCCGCTCCGACGCAGAGCGCCCAGGCTGCGCGCGCCGATGTGACGAGCTTGCCCGAGGCCACCACGCGGATTCGCTGCCGCAGACCCGATTCGATGAGCGCGTCGACCACGCGCGGCAGCGCCTCGTCGACCGACAGGCCCATGTGATCCGCGAGCGCCTGCGGCGCCGCGCCCGATCCGCCTTCGCCGCCGTCGATGACGAGGAAATCCGGAGCGAACTCGAGTCCGCGGCGATGCACCGCTTCGGAGAGCTCGTTCATCAGGCGCCAACCGCCAATCGCGGTCTTCACGCCCACCGGTCGCCCGGTCAGCTCGCGGATGCTCGCGATGCGCTCGAGCAGATCGTTCATGTTCGAGATGTCGCGATGCCGGTTCGGGCTGATCGAATCGCGGCCTTCTGCAATGCCGCGGATCCGCGCGATCTCGGGCGTCACCTTGCGCCCGAGCAGCACGCCGCCCTTGCCCGGCTTGGCGCCCTGCGAAAGCTTGATCTCGAATGCCTTCACCACCTTTGAGACCTCGACCAGCCGCTCGGGATCGAGATCGCCTTGCCCATCGCGCAGGCCGTACTTGGCGGTTCCGATCTGCATGACGAGGTCGCAGCCGCCCTCGAGGTGATAGGGCGACAGCCCGCCCTCGCCGGTGTCGAGCCAGCACCCTGCGACCGCCGCGCCCCTGGAAAGTGAAGTCACCGCCGGCGCCGAGATCGCGCCGAAGCTCATGCCGCTCACGTTGACGATCGAGCGCGCTTCGAACGGCTCGCGGCAGTAGCCCTCGCCAAGCACGAGCGAAGGCGTCGGCAGGCGCTCCTCCTCGAGCACCGGGAACGGGTGATTGACGAAGATCAGCGCGCCGGGTTCGTGCAGATCGTAGGTCGAGCCGAAGCCGATCACGCCCGCCTCGTTCTTCGCCAGCCGGTAGACCCAGGCGCGTGTCGCCCGGTTGAACGGCATCTCCTCGCGATCTCCGGTGAAGAAATATTGCCTGAAGTATTCCCCGAGCTGCTCGAAGAAATAGCGCAGGTGCCCGACCACCGGGTAGTTGCGAAGCACGCCGTGCTTTTTCTGCGTGATGTCGCGGATGAAGATGTACGCGACCCACAGCAGCAGCGCGAGCGCGGCGAGCGTGCCGAGCCCGTAAGAAAGGATTCCCATCAGCATGAGCGTCGCCTCCCGGTGGCCGAATCATACGCCGGGACCCCGGCGCCCGCGGGCAACGCCTCAGTGCCGCAGCGCGCGCACCACCTCGAAGATGTCGGCGACGTGATGACGCGGGCTGACGCCGTACGCGGCGTGCCTCACGACGCCCTTCTTGTCGATCACGAACGTCGAACGCAACAGACATTCCCGGCGCGTCCCCTCGAACTGCTTGTCTTTGAGAACGCCGTAGAGGCGGCAAACCTCGCCCTCGAGATCCGAGAGCAGCTGGATCGACAGGCCGTTGCGATCGCGGAAGTCGGCGTGCGTCAGGCAGTCGTCGCGCGATATGCCGACGATGGCGCAGTCGTGCTCCAGGAACTGATTCTCGTGGTCCGAAAAATCGCTCGCCTCGAGCGTGCAGCCCGGCGTGCCGTCGCGGGGATAGAAGAACAGCACCACGTGCTTCTTGCCACGAAACGCCGACAGCGCCACCGGCTGCATGTCCGCATCAGGCAGCGAAAAAAGTGGTGCATGTTGACCGACACGAATCATGGCCGACGACCGTGAGCGATTCTAAAGCACGACCTGCCGCGGTTGACAAGCGGGCTGTCGCGCCAGTGCGACAGGCCCGCGCGCATAGAATCGGGGAATGCCCGATCGACTCCTCGGCGGTCTTTCGCCGCGCGAGTTCCTGCGGCGCCACTGGCAGAAGCGGCCGCTGCTGGTGCGCGCCGCCTGGCATCCCGCGCCCGGCTTGCCGCGTCTCGCGCAACTCCTCGCGCTCGCTCGCCGAAGCGAAGCGGAGTCGCGCCTCGTGCTGCGGCGTGGTTCGAACTGGAGAGTCGAACGGGGTCCGATCCGGCGCGCGCAGTTGCAGCGTCTGCCTGCCCGCAACTGGACCCTGCTCCTCAATGGAAGCGATCATCATTTCCCTGCTGCGGAGAAACTGCTGCGCAGCTTCGATTTCCTTCCCCGGGCGCGGCTCGACGACGTGATGGTGAGCTACGCGGCACCCGGCGGAGGCGTCGGGCCGCACTGCGACGCCTACGACGTGTTTCTGCTGCAGGCGCGCGGCCGCAGGATCTGGCGCCTGCAGCGCCCGCGTCGTTTCGAATTCGAGCCGGAGGCGCCGTTGAAACTGATTTCCGGATTCACGCCGGACGAGGAATACCTCGTCGAGCCCGGCGACCTGCTTTACCTTCCTCCGGGCTGGGGCCACGACGGAATCGCGCTCGATCGTTGCTGGACGTATTCGGTGGGCTGCAGCGCGCCAAGCGGCGCCGAACTCGCGCTCGCGCTGCTCGATTACCTTCACGAGCGCGGCCTGCCCGACGCAAATTTCCGCGATCCGGACCTGCGCCCTGCCGACCGGCCCGCGGAAATCGGCAGCTCGCTGATGAAGTTCGCGCATCAGGTGTCGCGCCGAATCCACTGGACCGGCGCCGACATCGCGCATGCAATGGGCCGGCAGCTGACGACACCCAAGCCGCAAACCGTGTTCGCTCCGCCCGCGCAACCGCTCTCCGCGGTGTCGTTCCGCCGGCAACTGAGGCGACGCGACGTCGCGCTCGACGCAAGAACCCGGTTGCTCTACCGCGGCGCGCTGTTCTTTGTCAACGGCGAAACGGTGGCGGTGCCGGTCGCGATGCGTGCGCGCCTGGCGCGGTTGGCCGATCGCCGGCAGGTCCGCGGCGCCGCGTTCGCGCGCGCCGGCAGCGCGGCGCTGCTGTACGATTGGTATCGGTCCGGATACCTGAGATTGGAGCGCAGCGCTTGAGCGAAGCCACGGAGGCGGTCGCGGGACCGCCGTCAAGCCACGAACTTTTCGACACGCAAGCGGGATTCGACGAGGCGGTCGATCGCCTGCTCGCGCAGACAGGTCGTGAACTGCGGATCTTCGATCCCGATCTGGTCGCGCTGCGGCTGAACGCGCCGGCCCGCGTGGCGCAACTCGAGCGTTTCCTCGGCGCGAGTCGCACGAGGCGCCTGTACATCGCGCTGCACGACCCGGAACCGGTAACGAAATTCTGTCCACGGATGCTGGTCCTGCTGAAGCGATACGCGCATGCAATCCAGGTCCAGCGCACGCAGGAGGAAATCCGGGAACTTCGCGACGCCTTTCTGGTGCTCGATACCGCAGATTTCGTCCGCCGCCCCGAGGCCAGTTCGCGGCGCGGCGTGATCGGCCTCGGCGACCGCGTCGAAGCCTACGCCATGCGTTCACGGTTCGAGGAAATCTGGGCGGCGTCCTACCCCGCCGTTTCGCCCACCACCCTCGGTATCTGAAGGGGATGTCGTTGGTTATAATTCGGCACTCGCCGCGGGTTCGCGGTCGAGCAGCACCCTCCTCAACTTCAAATACAAGGATTGAAAATGAAAAAATCGCTCCTGCTGGCGGCTGCCGTCGCGGTCGCGCTGGCCGCCTGCGGCCAGGAACAAAAACCGGCTCCCAAGGCGGCTCCGGCACCCGCCGCTGCTCCAGCCCCGGCGCCCGCGCCGACCGGTGACGCACAGAAAGCCGGCGAACCCGCGAATGCCACGGACGCGGAAAAGAAAGACGACGCCAAGAAGTAAGCATCACGATCCGGGAAGCGGCGGCGGTCGAAGGTGGCCGTCGCCGTTTTTTCTGTTCTAGCGCAACTCGCGCCAGCCGGATCCTTCGGCTTGCGTGGCGAGCCCGATCCAGTCGGCTTCGCAACCCATCGCACGGGCGAGCGCATCGCGCGCGAGTTCGGGCCGGTTGTTCTGTTCGGACAGGTGCGCCGCAATGACGTGCTGAAGGCGGGATCGGTCCAGCGCGCCGAGCAGTTGCCCGCTGCTGGCGTTGTCCAGGTGTCCGAAAGGGCCCGCGATCCGTTCCTTCAACCATTTCGGGTACGCCCCCGCCCAGAGCATTGCGGATTCGTGGTTGCACTCCAGAACCAGCGCGTGGCAGCCCGACAGGACCGCCTGAACGTGTGCCGTAGGCGTTCCGATGTCGGTCAGCACGCCCAATCGATTCGCGCCGTCGGTGAACACGAATTGCACGGGTTCGCGCGCATCGTGCGGCACCGTGAACGGCCGCACTTCCAACGCTCCGACCGAAAACGCGGCGCGGCCATCGATCAATTGCACGACAACCCCGGGAAGCGTTTTGCGGGACTCGGCGAGTGCGGCGCGCGTGCCGTAGGTCAGGCAGACCGTCAGTCGGTGCGCCGCCGAGAACGCAAACGCATGCCCGGCGTGGTCATCGTGCTCGTGCGTCAGCAGAACCGCGCTCAAGTCCGCGGGCGCCAGTCCGAGGCGGGCGAGCCGGTGCTCGGTTTCGCGCGCAGAGAGACCGCAATCGAGCAGCAGGCGCGTCGCGCCCGACTCGACGACCAGGCAGTTTCCCTTCGAGCCGCTTCCCAGCGAGGCGAAACGGATCACGCCGGTGCGCCCCACGCCAGGCGGCGCGTCACTTCAGCTGTTCATGCAACAGCGAGAGGATCCGCCGCGTGGATTGCGTCTGGTTGGCGCCGCCGTCCTTGCCGAGAATCTGAACCTGGCTCGCCTCGACCTCCTGCGTGACCTGGACGCGGTACTGCTCGGCCTTGACCTGCGGATCGGTCGAACGCCAGAACGCGAGCTTGCCCAGGAGCCCCTCCTTTTCCTGGTTCTTCTTGTCCATCTCCGCATCCGGATCGGCGTAGCGGACGAAGTACAGGCCTTTCTGCCGGTCGCGATCCTCCACCGTGAAGCCGACGCGATCGAGCGCCAGGCCGACGCGCCGCCACGCCCGGTCGAAGGGCTCGAACACCGTGAGCATTTCCCGGCCGTCGGCGCCCTTCTTGATCGCCGCGCGCGCCTCCTGCGGCGTCGCCGCGGCAGTCATCTGCCGCGCCTGCTCCTGCTGCGCGCCGAGCCGAACCATCAGGCGGCGCAGGAATTCCGCTTCGAGTTCCGGATCCGGCGGGCGCGGCTGCCAGACGGTCTGGTCGCTGCGCTCGCGCGTATAGACTTCCATCATGCCGCGATGGCTGATGTAAATTTCGGTCGCATCCTCCCCGGCGCGTTCCATTCGCGTACGGAACCTGTCGCGCTCCGATGTCGAATAGACCTGCTCGAGAACTTTCCCGATCGTGTTGCGGATGAAATCCTGCGGCAGCTTGGCCCGATTCTCCGCCCAGTCGGTCTCCATCACGCCGGCCTCGGGCCGCTCGACGTTGATCAGGAAGCCGTTCTCGCGCCAGAAATCCTTCACCAAAGGCCAGAGCTTCTCCGGGTTCTCCTTGACCACCAGCCAGCGCTGGGTGCCGGAGCGCTCGATGCGCATTCGCTCGACCGCGGGAAGCACGGTCGTGCTGCCGCCGAGTTTGGCCTGCTGCGCGCGTTCGGCCTGGAAACCCGACAACGTCGCAGCGCCCTTGCCGGTATCCGGAATCAGATAGCGATTGTCGCGCGCCGGCGTCGTGAGGTCCGGCGGAATCTCGAGCGGCGGCAGAGAACCCGCCGACTTGTAGTCGACTTTCTTGCCCTCGAGGAGGTCGGTGGTCGTGCTGCAGCCGGCGAGCGCGAGGGCGGCAGCGAGCGCGAGCGCGCCGCGGCGCCTCATGCCCGTTTCTCCACCACCCGCAGCGGCAACGAGATGCCCGCCTCGACGAGCGCCTCGCGAACCGTTTCGTAGCAGCGTTCGGACAGCGGCGTCAGCGGCAGCCGCAGCCCGTATTCGATCAATCCCATTTCCGCCAGCGCCCATTTCACCGGGATCGGGTTCGCCTCGACGAACAGCCGCTGGTGCAGAGGCAGCAGCCGCAGGTTCAGGTCGCGCGAAGTCCGCGCGTCTCCGGAGAGGGCGCGCGCGCACATTTCGTGCATCAGGCGCGGCGCGACGTTCGCGGTGACCGAAATCACCCCCTGCCCGCCCAGCAGCATGAGCGCGAGCGCGGTCGAATCCTCGCCCGAATAGAGCGCGAAATTCCGCGGCGCGCGCCGGATCAGGTCGGTGCCGCGCTCGATGTTCGCGGTCGCATCCTTGATGCCGATGATGCCTGGAACCTGCGCGAGGCGGAGCACGGTGTCGTTCTGCAGATCCGCCACCGTGCGTCCCGGCACGTTGTACAGGAGCATCGGGATGTCGACCGCTTCCGCGATCCGGCGGAAATGGCGGTAAAGCCCTTCCTGCGTGGGCTTGTTGTAGTACGGCACCACGGACAGGCAGGCGGTCGCGCCCGCGCGCTTCGCGGATTCGGTCAACTCTATCGCTTCCGCAGTCGAATTGCCGCCGGTGCCGGCGATGATCGGGATCCGCCCCTGCGCGTGCTCGACGGCGATTCGGATCAACTCCTTGTGCTCGTCGAAGTCGACCGTGGGCGATTCGCCCGTCGTGCCGACCACCACGATGCCGTCGGTGCCCTCGGCGACGTGCCAGTCGATCAGCTTGCGAAAACGCTGCAGGTCGAGCCGCCCGTCCTCGTGCATCGGGGTGACGATCGCGACCAGACTGCCTGTGATCATGTGTTGCACGCCTTTATCCGAGATTAACCGCGTATTCTAATCCTACCCATCCCTCAGGGCGAAAAGCCGCTGCACCACCGCGATCCGGGATCCGCGTTGGACGCCCTGCTCGAACGCGATGATGCGCAAACGCTCGAACGCGCCGAACAACTCCCCCGGACGCAGCAGGTGGTCCGGGTTAGATGGCCGGCCGTAGCGTTCGTTCCCTTGCATGAAGGTCTCGTAGATCAGGACGCCGTGCGGCGCGAGTGCCGCGGCGAACGTTTCGAACAGCGGCCGGTGCAGGTAATTGGTGACGACGATGGCGCCGAATTGCCGCCCGGAAAACGGCCAGGGGCTGCCGTCCTCGAGGTCTGCCTGGACGAACTCGATTCCGGGGAGGTTCCTCGCCTCGCGGTCGACTCCGACGACCGCCAGTCCGCGTGCCGCCAGCCACTGCGCATGACGCCCCGAGCCGCAGGCAACATCGAGCACCGGCGCGCCGGCGATCCAGGGAGTCCAGCGAACTACCCAGGACGAAGGCGAATCAAGGTTCCCGTGCATTCTTCACCGCGAGGAACTCGCCGTTGCCGATCGGGACCAGGCAACTCGCCCAGCCGGACCGGGAGCGAACCAGCGCGACGAATTCGGCCATCTCGGCCGCGTGCGACACGGCGTTGTCCGCGACCAGCAATCCCCCCGAGCGCAGCACGCGATCGACCTCCGGCCACCACGCGCAGTATTCGGATCGCTCGGAATCGAGAAACAGCAGATCGACGCTTTCGCGCGCAGTCCGCGCAAGCACGTCGCCCGCGGCGGCGTGCACCTGGCGGATCGCCGCCGAAAGCCCCGAGCGCTCGAAATTTGCGCGCGCCATCGCGACCTTCAGGTCCGAGCGCTCGACCGTGGTGACTTCGCCGCCGATCGACTGCGCCGCCTCTGCCAGCCAGAGCGTCGAATAGCCGTTCGACGTGCCGATCTCCAGCACGCGGCGCGCAACCGCGGCGCGCACCAGAACGGCGAGCAGCTCGCCCGTGTCTCGCGTGATGTTCAGCATCCGGCGACTGCGCTCGGCGACCGCAGCGTCGTTCGCCGCGCCGAAGCGCTCCAGTTCGGTCTTCAGCTGCTGCAGCGCGTCGCTCATGCCGCTGGGCGCAGTTTGGTCACGCCGGGGAGATCGCAGGCGAGGATCGCCTGCCGGATCGCCTCGATTGCCTGCGGTCGAGGGAAACTCTTGCGCCAGACGATTGCGATTCGCCGCTGCGGCACCGGCCTGGCGAACGGGCGCACGCGGATCAGGTCTTCCGCCGCGCTCCCAGCCGCCGTAGAAGTGGACGGAAGGACCGTGATGCCCACGCCGCCGGCCACCATCTGCCGAATGGTCTCCAGCGACCCGCCTTCGAGCGATCGCGCGAACCCGCTGCGGCCTTTGGTTCCGCAGAATGAGATCACCTGGTCGCGCAGGCAGTGACCCTCGCCGAGCAGGAGCAGGCTTTCCTTGTTCAGTTCATCGGCGGCGATCTGCCTGCGCTTTTCCCACGGATGTCCGACCGGCACGGCGACGAGAAAGGGCTCGTCGTACACGGGCAACGCCTGGCATCCGGGTTCCTCGAAGGGCAGCGCGACCACGATCACGTCGACCTCGCCCTGCTTCAGCGATTCGGCGAGCCGGTGCGTGAAGCTCTCCTGGATGTGCAGCTGCATCGAGGGCACCGTGCGCCGCAGGATCGGAACCAGGCGCGGCAGCAGGTAGGGCCCGATGGTGTAGATCGCGCCGAGGCGCAGCGTGCCAGCGAGCGGGTCGTGGCCGGTCGCAGCGAGGTCGCGAATGCGCGAAGCGTCCTCGAGCACCCGCTGCGCCTGCTCGACGATTTTCTGCCCGACCGGAGTCACCGACACCTCGCCCGTGCCGCGTTCGAACAGCACGACGCCGAGTTCCTGCTCGAGCTTCTTGATCGCGACCGAGAGCGTCGGCTGCGACACGAAGCAGGTTTCGGCGGCGCGCCCGAAATGCCGCTCGCGCGCCACCGCGACGATGTAGCGGAGTTCGGTCAGCGTCATCGGGCGTTCGCAACGGATTCGCAGGCCGACGCCGGCGCAACCACGAATCTCATTTCCGGTTCAGGAAATAAAGCGGGATTCCTGCCGCCATGATCACGATGCCCGCCACCACCAGGTCGCCGAACTTCGGCCCGAAATCCGGATTGCGAATGTAGTCGATGCTCGACCACAGCATGTACGCGCACATCGCGATGAATGCGAGCGTCACCAACGGGTGCAGCGGAACGCGGAACACGGGATCGGCGGCGCCGAACCCGCCGTCGCGCGCGCGGAACACGAACAGCGTGAGGCCGGTGAGCAGAAAGAAGGTCCAGAACACGGGCGCGGTGTACGCCACCATCGCGCCGAAACCGTCGGGCGTCACCGATCCGGCACCGATCAGCGCGAGCGCAATGAGCCCCTGCACCATGAGCGCGTTCGCCGGCGTGCTGCCTGTCTCGCGCCAGGTGCCCAGCAGCCCGAACAGCGGAAAATCGCGCCCGAAGGCGAAATTGGTTCGCGCGCCGGTGAAGATCGCCGCATTCATGGTCGTCAGCGCCGAGATGCATACGACGAGCGCAAGCAGCGCGGCGCCGCGCTCTCCGGCGTAGAGGCGCATCACGTCGGCCGCCACGGCTTTCGAGCCCCGAATCCCGTCGAGCCCCAACGCGACGAGGTAGGCCGCATTGACCAACAGATAGAGCGCGGTGACTGCCACGATGCCCCAGATCAGGATGCGAAGCATGTTGCGCCGCGCGTCGCGAACCTCGCCCGCGAGGTAGGCGGCCTCGTTCCAGCCGCCGAAGGTGAAGAGCACGAAAATCATCGCCAACCCGAAGGCACCGGTTCCGCTGCCGCCCGCGGTTGCCGGTTTCGGCACTTCGGGGAGCAACAATGCCGCCAGCGAGAGCAGGACGACCGCAGTGAGCAGCGCGATCTGCATCCCCTTTTGCAGGGACTTGGACTGCAGCGTGCCCGCGATGTTGAGCAGCGTGAGTGCGATCACGCCGAGCGCGGCGTAGAACGCCGAGCTCTTCTCGCCGATCCGGTGAATTTCGGATGCGTAGTCGCCGAACGCGAAAGCGACCGCCGCGATCGCCCCGGTCTGGATCACGGTCATGCGCGACCATGCAAACAGGAACCCCGCGCCGCGGCCGAAGCCTCGCGTGAGGAAGGCGTACTCGCCGCCGGTGTCGGGGTGTCGCGACGAAAG